>JACCDW011593187.1_pt1 | contig 27721 bp, 15 predicted proteins | sample 7449781 | NCBI WGS metagenome assembly JACCDW01 (sample SAMN15323449, study PRJNA562643) | freshwater metagenome | isolation source: river surface water | place: USA:Blue River Watershed | collected 2017-08-18
AAGATTTGGATTATAATTATGGCAATAAATAGAGGCCCAAAAATATCAACTAATGGTTTGGTTTTGTCTTATGACATCAAAGATGCTGTAAGCTTTCCTAACCAAGGCGTTAATACTATGTATAATCTTGTAAATACAGGGGCTAATGCATTATCTTCTTATGGCGTAGGAGATTCTGCTTCTTTAAGTTGGGCAAATAATATAACAGCTATAACAATTTCTTTATTATTAGAAAAAACAGCAACAACTACAACATACGCTTATCATCCTGTGAATAAATGGGATGCTACTTTAGAAAAGACTAGTTTTGTTTTATATCATTTCGGCAATTATCAAAGCAATGGCCAAGATGGAGTGCTAGGATGGTATGCCGGTGGAGGCGGGTCTTGGAAAAGTCTTTGCTTTCCGGGGACAATGACAGTAGGAAAAATATGGCATTTAGTTTTGCAATATAATAGCGTGACGGGCGCTCAAGGTTGGACCAATGGCGCTAAAGTAGGAGGCAGAGGCGGCAACGGAGTCTTAGGAAGCGGAAGTTCTAATGGATCTATCGGCATACATGGTCCAATTGCCTATGACATAAGCAGAGTCCATCAGATTTCATTTTACAATAGAGAACTAAGCGATTCAGAAATAATAGACAACTACAACTTAATGTATAAAAGCAGAGTAATAATATAAATTTATGGCAGCTCAATTAAATGCAGCAACAATAACAAAAGGCTTAATATTCGCTTATGACGCAGGCGATACTAAGAATTCTTTTATTGGAGCGCCAACGGAGAATAGATATTTTACAGTTTCAAATCAACCTGACCCTTGGACTGTCGGTGGATCTAATACTGATGTATCTAATACAAGTGATGCTGGTCCTATAGCGAATTCTAAAACATGGAAATTTGTAAAAACTGGAAGTTCAAATCAATGGAATGGCTGGGAAAGTACATACAATTCAGTTTGGACGGGATCTGCTGGAGACATTTGGACAACAAGTTATTGGTATAAAACATTGGCACCCGCTGGGAACTCTGGATTTGGAATTGGATCTTTCTATACACCAGATTGGTCTAGGGCATATAGTTCAACTATATTAGCGGACCGTAGCTCTATTATTGCAGATGGCAAATGGAGATACAACTACACAACAACCCAAATAAATGAAGCTTATACAAACGCAATTATTGTAGATGGCCCATCTTGGGGATACAGTTCTTCTGCTGGAGTTTTATATATAAATGGTTTGCAATGGGAGAAAAAATCTTACCCGACTGCATTCACAAATGGCACAAGAAGCAACACTCAAGGATTATTAAATCTAGTAAATAATTCTCAAACTATTGATTTGGCCAATGCAGGATTTGATACTGGAGGAAATTTATATTTTAATGGTAGCAGCAATTATATTCCAGTAAATCAAACGCTTTCAACTCCTATAACAATTTGCGGTTATGCTAAGTACATAGATCAATCTAAATCTTATAATTCTTTTTTTAATAGTTATCCACATAATACATTAGCCATATCTTTGAATAGAAATGGCGCAGGAAATTTACAAGTTTTTATTGGTAATGGAAGCTCTTGGTTAGGGACTCCATCTATTAATTCATCATCAACAGTCGCAGTTAATACTTGGTATCATGTTGCTTTTACTTGCGATGGAACAACTTCAATATTGTATTTAAATGGAGTAAATGTAGGAACAAGTTCAAACATACCTTCTGGATGGAGCACTTACAATTATTTTGGACATTTAACCGGCGGGGTATCTAGCGGCGAATATTTCAAAGGTTATATAAATATAGGACAAATCTACAACAGAGCCTTAAGCGCTGCTGAAATATCTCAAGTTTTTAATGGTACTCGTAAAAGATTTGGAATTTAAAGTGTAAATAAATTATATATAAATATATGAGCGAAGACATGCAATTAAAATGGAAGATTAATCAAATGGACTGCTACCCTGAATTCAGCGGAGCGACCGATTATGTATTTAATGTCCATTGGGATTGCTTGGCTTACTACAATGGTCCAAGCGGCGGTCCATATTACGGAAGAACTTATGGAGTAACCAGTGTTCCTTCTTCGCCGGGACCATTTACGCCATATATTGATTTAAAAGAAGAGCAAGTATTCAGTTGGGTTTACTCAGCAATGCCTTCTGGAGATAAAGAAAAATTTGAAGAAAAAGCTGTCCAAGAAATCATAAATCAAATCAATCCTCCAATTGTCACTCCTCCTAATCCTTGGCCTGCTGATGTTTTCCCAGTGATTGCTCCATCTATTACAATACAGCCTCAATCTGGCATTTCTTTGTGGTCTGGTCAAAATATTTATGTATCATTAATGGCTGCTGGCCAACCTCTAAATTATCAATGGAGAAAAGATTCTGTTGATCTAGCTGGAGTTACTGGAGAAGGTCTAGAAATTACAAATATCCAAGTCGATCAAGCTGGTCTTTATGATGTTGTAATATCTAATTCTCTAGGATCAGTTACAAGTTCTGGATGCCAAATTTCCGTTGCTCCTCCAGTCGTTCCAGTAATATTAAATCAGCCAGTAGGAGGAGAAGCCGCCACTGGATCTTCGTTTATATTTAATGTGATGGCGACAGGATATCCATCTCCATCTTATCAATGGACGTTTAATGGATCTGAAATCTCTGGAGCCATATGGCCAGGGTATAATCTTGTAAATGTACAAGAGAATCAAGCCGGAGATTATGCAGTTAAAGTATACAATGCTGCTGGAGAAGTTCTAAGCAATGTTGCTCATTTGGATGTCATTATTCCAATTTGATAGGCTATTCTCCTTCTGTAGAGTGTAATAAAAAGCATGGCTTCTTTATTGTCTGCCACGCAAAAAGCTAGTTTTGAAAAAGGAATGACAGACCTGTTTGATACTTTCAAGCAGGATGTTGTCATTTACAAAGAAGCGAAAATAGAAGTCATTAACATCAACCAGCCAAGAATGTATGGCTATAATGAGAGATCAGACATAGACAACATTAATTATATCCCAGTTACTGGAGTGTATCAAGCTCTTGTTACTTCTTCTAAAAAGCAAACTCAAGAAAGACTAGAGGAATCAGAAAATAGAATAGATAAAGGAGAGGTCGAAATGAAAGTCAAGTCTGATGCTAATGACTTCATTCAAAATAATGGCAAAACTTTATATGTTTCTATTAATGATTTGATGTATAAGTTTGTTACTTCGCAATCTCCAAGGCCATATATAACTTCAGAGTATTTTACTTATTATTTGGAAAGGGAAAGATAATGCAGCTCGCCAATATCCAAATAAAGGGAGACATAATTGCTGACATGCTTTCTAATCCAGATATACAAGATCAGATAGAAGAGTCAGTAAAAAAACAATTTAATGCTCAAAAAGAAGTTGCTCTGGCAGAATTTGATTCTCATCCAGTAACCCAAGAATTATTGAACCCAGAAGGCGGAAATATCAGTATGACATTGGGAGGCTATGGAGATTTATTCGGTTTTATTGGTTTCGAGTCTGGATTTAATCCTGTGTCGCCAGTGAGATCAGCTTTGAGATCAAAACTAAAATTTAAAGGCACAAATTTATCAATAAATTACCCAAGAAATAGAAAAGGACAATTTGCTACTGGCGCTAGAACTAAGGTATTAAAAATAAACTTTGAAGTTCCTGACTTGGACGATTTCGATGATGCAGCGCAATTCCAAGGATGGAACGGCGGCAGAAATTGGGTGAAAGGAATAGAAAGAGGCATCTCTGGTGTTTCTTACTACGCTGATTACCCAAGAGGACGCTCTGAAAGAGGTTTGCAATTAAAAGGTCCAATAACAGAAGGACCAAGTAACAGGCCATTGGGCTTCAAAACCAAGCCTTATATAACTAAAATCGTTGAAAACTTCAAGAAAAACTTTACTAATAATATAGAACAATAAAATGAAAGCCAACTTCCAAAATACTTTAACTAGTAGCTTTTTGCTATATGTAGATCACACTATACTAGAAAGAGGAGAGGGCTATACTAATGTTAGTTCTAAATTCTATCCAGTCTCTGGAGCCTACAATGGTTATTATACATACGCTGCTCCTTACAAGCAAATAGTTAGTGACTCTTCAATCACTGGGGCGAATCAATTAACAGGAATATACTTAGATAATAATTTCATTGTGCCGGGGCAAAGTGGTTTAGTTGCTATAAATCATTACGATGGACAAGTAATATTCTCAAGTAACAAAAATAGCAGCACAATAAGCGGAAACTACGCAATAAAAGACTTCAATGTTTATTTAACAGATAAAGCTGAAGACTATTTGCTATTTTCTACAAAAATGGAGCCAAAGAACAGAAAGCCCCAAACATTTACTGGCTTGGCTGTCAATGAGATAACTTATCCAGCTATATTCTTAAGGTTAGTAAATTCTCAAAATGAGCCATTTGGATTTGGTGGCACAGATATGACTACTTGTTACTTCAGGGCATTAGTTATGTCTAATTCAATGTATAACTTAGATGCTGCTTGTGGGATTTTAAGAGACTCGGCGCATGACTTTTTCAGAACAGTTAGTAATAATGATTTACATCTTAATGCTATGAGTTCTTATACTGGTACTTCTTATAATTATACAGGCATAGCAACAGGAGATAATGTTTACATGTCAAGCGTATCAGTATCTCAAGTAAAAACATCAAGTTCAGCAGAATTTAAAAACTTAAATCCAGACATTGTGGCAGCTTTTGTTGATTTTGATCTAGAAGTAGTAAGAGCGCCACATGCTTATTAAAATAATTTCTATACTTTATTGATTGAGTGTAAATCAAATTAGAACATATAAGGAAACCACATGAGTACAACATCAAGAAATCGTGTAATTTACCAAAGCCAAGCTTTATTTGCTGCTCCTACGGGAGAGACAACTGTTACTGCTGCCAGCCATAGTTTGCGCAGAGTACAAAGTTGCAATTATAACTTTTCAGTCACTCGCCAAGATATTAACCAATATGGTGAGCTGGCCGCTATTGATAGGTTGATTCTACAAGAGCCTACTGTTACAGTAGACATGTCCTACTACTTTGAGCCAACAGGATTCAATGAAGGACACTTAGGATTTAGAACCAATGCTGTCACTGGAACATCTACAACTTCAGATCACATGTTGGATTATATTATTTCGAGCGGAAGTGATTATGACCAAAAGAATGTTTATGTTCTAGTAAGCGATGCTGGTATTGATGCTAACGATTCAGCTAATATGTCAGCAGGCACAGTTGATGGCATAATTGGTATCGGTAACGCCTTCATGACTTCTTGGTCTTTGGAAGCGGCAGTAGGAGCGATTCCAACCGTAAGCTGCGCTTTGGAAGCTCAAAACATCGTTTTCGCCACCGGAAGCTATGACATCGGAAATCCTGCTGTGGTTGATGGCGCAGATCAAACTGCTACGACCGTCACTCTCCCTGACGGAGCTGGGTTGTTCGATTCCGCTACAGAAGTTTCAGCAGTAAGACCAGGAGACATCACTTTGACCTTGGGCGCTACTAATTCTGATAATACTCCAATGTTTGGCTTGAATGAATCTGACTTGAAGATTCAAAGCGCTTCAGTTGCTATGACAATCGGTCGTGAGCCAATCAGAAAACTTGGTAAAGCATTCGCTTTTGCAAGAGAAATCACCTTCCCCATTAACTGCACAATGAGCGTTAATGCAATTGTCGGAGCCACAGCAGCTAACAAACTATATACATTGATGACTACAAATGGCGACAGCAATAAATACTATTGCGAACTCAAGTTGGTAGGTTATCAAGGAGCTACTGCTCACACAGCTTATGTAATGCTAAAAGGAGCTAAGATGGACTCTCAAAATTTCACTTCTTCAATTGGACCAAATGAGACTGTGACTATAGAACTTTCCGCTCAAATCGGTAAGAATTCTGGATTGCACTTCAGAGCCAACTAATCTAAAAAAGATTAAATTAACCCTCGCCTTCACGGGCGGGGGTTTTTTGTTTTATATTTTCTATTATTTACATATAATACAAACAAGGAATATGGACGACGAAAAACTCAAAGAATATATAAAATTTCAATATAGTAGAAACATCACTTCTCTCTACAAGAAGTATTTCGAGATGGTTGATGATCTAAAGCATGATCACGAAAATATGCTTAAAAAAGTGGCAGAAAACTCTTCTGAGGATTTCGCTAAAAATATTGATTATTTCAATTCTGATAAATATAATTACATAAGAAAAAAGATCTTAGACGCTGGCAATGACGCAATTAGAAACATTGATACAAGCTTCAAGTCTATAAATATTTCTCTAAAATAAAATATGAAAGAAAAATGGCTACATAGTTTTGAAGTCGAAAAGGCTCAAAAGGTAAAGGAAACGACTACCGAAGTTAACGAAGCTGGAGAAGAGATCCAGATCACTAAGGAAGTCGAAAAGAAGGTCCCCCATAAGTTCTATATTCTAAAGCCAAATCGCAAGATCCAAGACGAGGCGAGCGTATTTTATTCAGTAAAGGTATCGGAAGGAATTAAACTTGGTCTTGTTACTAAGAATTATCTTTTGCGCAAATTTCAGCAGGATGGCATTCTAGCTTCTGAAGACGAGAAGAAGATCCACGCCGACAACTATTCCAAAGCTATAGGAATTGAAATCGAGCTAGAAAAAATCAAGCAAGACTCTACTCTTAGTCAAGCAGAGAAAGACCTAAAGAATGAAACTCTAAATACTGAGTATCAGGTTTTGCGCCAAAAGATTTTTGATTATGAGAATGTACAGAATTCTTTGTTTGATAATACAGCAGAGAAGAGAGCGTCAGATGCTTTGAATTTGTGGTTTGTTTTGAATTTGCTTTATCAAGGAGAGGAAGGGTCTCAGACTTGCCTTTTCGGAGATGGCTCATTTGATCAAAAGGTCCAAAGGCTTGCGCAGATAGAAGAGTCAGGAGACGAGTTCTTGAGTGGTGTTGTAGAAAAGGGTGGTTTCCTTATCGGGCAATTAAACTCTGGAGTTCCTAAAGAAGACTTGATCGGATAATGAAGCGTGAGCGATCTTTATGAAAAAGTAAGCTTTTACAAAGGCTTATACAAAGAGATAGCAGTAGGCTTTTCTGAGGATAAATACTTAGAGAAGCCTATTTTTATTAAGCATTTCACTGAACTGGAAAATGGAGATTTGGATCAGCATAGAAGAGCTTTCCATAAAGAAGCGTTAGAGAAAGGGCTAGAACTAAAAGAGGAGAAATTATCTTTCCTTATAAGGAACCAACTCTGGTCCAATGAAAAAGAAAAAGAAATAGCCCAAATTTCAAAACAGATTTCCGACACAGAGATGTTGATAAGAAATCTAATAATTAAAAAACAAATAAACGACGCTAAGAATAAAATCAAAGCCCTTAAAAAGTCTCTTTCTGATTTGGAGAATGAAAGGTCAGATATGCTAGGATTTTGCGCTGAAGATTATACCGGTAAGAAGCTTAATGAGTTGATTATTTATCTTTCGTTTTTTAAAGATAAGGATCTGCAAGAAAAGTTTTTTACACTAGAAGATTTTGATGCTTTATCAGATAGAGATTTGTCAGATCTTGTAGAAATATTATCTCGCTTTTACACTAGGTTCGATATTGAAAAAATAAAAAGAATTTGCGCCTCTTCTTTTTTTATGAGTCTTTTTTCTTTGTGTGACAATAGCCCATACAATTTCTTTGGTAAATATATTAAAGATTTGACTATATTACAAGTCAACTTGTTTTCTCAAGCAAGGTATTTCAAGTCTCTTATTGAGAGCCAAGCCCAAAGTAATCCTCCTTCTGATGTTACTTCTGATCCAGATAAAATGGTAGAATGGTACGAATCTATAGAAAGCTCTGCCAGAACAGCAAGCGCATCAGGAAACTCTAGCGGCGTTGGTTATGTTGGAGCTACCAGAGAAGAGCTGGAGAAGATGGCTGGCGGCAAAGCTGTAACTTTAAATGAAATAGCTGCCAAAAATGGTGGAAAACTCACAAAGGAAGATTTTATCAAAATGCATGGATTATAGTGTAATCTAATTAAGGAATAAGGCTATGGCTACTAATGTTCAAGCAAATCTACTTTTAAATACCGCTCCTGCTCAAGCGTCTTTCAATAATTTTGCAAGAGCGATTGGTTCTGCTAAATTTGCCCAACCTCTTGGAAGAATTACTGGGGATGCTACAGAATTTAGAAAGTCTTTGGAGGCCGCTACCGCTCGCGTAACAGCATTCGGGTTAACTGCTGGAGCAATATATAAAGTTTCTCAAGCAATTAGAGAAGGAGCTAAGGCCACACTAGAAGTAGACAAGCAATTAGTAGAATTAAATACCTATTTAGGGCAATCAAGAAAAGAGCTAGAAGGCTTCTCTCAATCTTTATTTAAAGTAGCTAAAAACGCAGCAGTTCCTTTTGAAGCAGCCTCAGAAGCAGCAAAAGAATTCGCAAGACAAGGTTTATCTGCTAACGAAATATTAAAAAGAACAGAGAGCGCTCTAACACTAGCAAGAATATCTGGTATTAGTTATTCTCAAGCTGTAAATGGTATAACCACAGCTCTTAATAGCTTTAGTAAAGAAGCTCTAACAGCATCAGAGATAACAAATAAATTAATTGCTGTTGATACAAGATTTGCTGTAAGCTCTGCTCAGTTGAACGAAGCTCTTACCCGTGTAGGTAGCTCTGCCGAGGAAAGCGGTATTAGCATCGACAAATTGATCGCTACAGTTACTGCTGCGCAGCAAATCACAGGTCGTGGCGGCGCTGTAATTGGTAACGCCTTAAAGACAATTTTCACTCGTTTGCAAAGACCAGAAGTTCTAAATCAATTAGAGCAACTTGGTGTAGCTATCAAAGATCAGAATGGATTTTTGTTAGATGGTATAAGTATATTAAAGAACTATTCTGACGCTACAAAGAACTTAAGCCAAGCAGAGAAAGCAAGAACAGCAGAACTAGTTGGTGGTATCTATCAAATTAACCAAGTTAATGCTTTAATTAAAGATCTTTCCAGCTCTAATAGTATTTATGCAAATGCTTTAAAAATTTCTAGCGCAGCCACAGATGAAGCTAAGAAAAAGAATGAAGAGTTAAATAAAAGCTTATCTGCTTTATTAGAGCAAACTAAAACTTCTGCTCAACAAGCTGCCGCAGCTTTAGGTCAATCTTTATTAGAGCCAATAGTAAAATTGGGAAGCGCTGCTTCTGAGGCTTTATTAAAAATAGTAGATCCAAACAGCGTCGGAGAAGAGATGGGTGCTGCTATTGCTAAAGGAGCGGCTTCTGCGCTTGGCAGAGGATTGGTTATGGGCGGTGGTCCTCTTTTGGCTGCGACTGGCGGGTTGCTTGCTGCAAAAATGTTTAAATATGTAAGCGCTTCTGCTAAAGAATTAGGCAGATTTAGCACAGACATGTTCACCTCTGAAAAAGAGTTGCAAATACAAAAAAGAATTAATGATACATTAAGACAAAGCCCCGGGATTATTGCAGATGTAAGATCTGGCAAGATGAGTTTGGTAGACGCAGAGAGAGAAGTCTTGAGATTGATACAGGAGCAAAATAGAAATCTTCTGACTCAATCTAGAATAACAGGCAGAGTAACTTCTACAGTAACAACAGCGCAAAACGCTTCTAAAAAAGGTTTCTTTGGAAGAATATTTGCTGATGGATATGTTCCAGGCCTTAGTTCTTCAGTGGGTTTAGCTTCACTAGAAGAAAATACAGCTAGAAGAATGGGCGCTAAAAATCCAAAAGCGAGAATTGTCCAAGCCACCATAAAAGGCAAGACCGGACCAGTCATGGTCAATGATCAAGAAAAAGTAATTCCTAATTACGCAGGGACTGGAGATACAGCAATTATTCCCAATTATAGAAATTTTAATGACATCCCTAGGATGTCTAAGGGATATGTGCCAAATTTTGCTTTTGATTCTCTAAAAACTTGGTATACTAGAGATAGAAAAATCGTAGATCCAGAAACTTATAGTTATCTTAGATACGCATTAACTAAAGATAAAAAAGCTATTAACTTAGTCTTTTCTAAAAGCGAGCAAAAAGGTCAAGGCTGGCAAATGTTTGAAAGGCTCGGTAAAACAGCTAAGAGAATAGGCCTTCCAGTAAAAAGCGATGTATTATCATCTCAAGCCAATGATGTCCTTGATATTTCTGACGCATCTTTAGCTAAAGCTGGTAAATATGGAATAGAAGAGGTATTAAAAGTTGCATATCCACAATTAATTTATAGACAAAAAGGCTCTTCCAAAGGCACTTCATTGTCAGTAAATCTTGATAATGGTTTAAATAATACTTCCACTGAGTTAAGCGGCAAAAATATTTTTTCTATAGTTTCAGAATTTGCCTCTAAGCAATATAAAGGTGACTCAAAGCTTTTAAGAAATAGTATTATTGATGGAAGTTTTGACTTGCAGAATATAGTTACAAATTTCGCTGGTGGTCGCATTCCTAATTTCGCCAAAAAAGATAAATATAAATTCCCAAATATTTCTTCCGCTAAAATGGAAGCGAATATTGGTAGAAATTTTGAAAAGCTAAGCCCTGAGAATCAAAGATATTTCGCCAGAGCTTATGAAGATTATAGTAATCTAATAAAAGTATTCTCTAAGGCTTCTGGTTCTTCTCCAGAAAAATTTGCTAATGTAATGTCGGCTCTTTCTCCTGCTAACCCATTAGAAAGAAATGCTTTAGATGCTTTAAGATACAATCTTTATACCCAAAAGAAACTATCAACAATAGCTTCTCCAATTTTCTTAGATGAAAGAGAAATAGGATCAGTAAAGGCCCAAACTTATGGAGCCAATAGAACTAAGGCTGCAAATTTACTTGTTGGTTTAGAAAAGCTTACAGGCAATAAAAGAAAAGCGTTCTTAAATAACATGTTAGATCCTTTCGGCAGCACAGATGTTACTGTCGATTATAGAGCTCAAGGCGATGCATTAGGAAAATCTTTTAATGTCAAAAATGCTCCCTCTATGAATAGAGAGCAATACGATAAGGTTTCTCAAGCTTTCAGAAATGTCGGTGCTAAAGCTGGAGTTAGTGGTTTGGGGGTCCAAGCTGCCACTTGGATTGGCCAGCGAATGAATACAAAAGCTGCTAAAGGCCAAGATCTAAACAGAGGAATTCTTAAGTTTTTCTACGATAATCCAGATAAGATTAGCTTAGAGAATTTAGAGTTTTTGCTTTCTGTCCCTGCCAAAGGAAAAGCTAGAAAACAATTTTTTAAGGCAGCTTCGGCAATGGGTGTTTCTAAATTATCACCAGATAGTTTAATTACGATCCCAAGAGCTGCTGGTGGTTATATTCCTAATTTTGCATTGCCAGCTGATGCAGTGTTAAGACACTATTATAAAAAAGCCAAAAAAGCTTCTAGAAGCAATTATAAAAATTGGAAAGGCTATGGTTTTTGGGACTCAATGGGCCAATATAATGAAAACCCAATGTTAGTAAGAGGAACCAGATCTCCAGAAATAGAAGAGTTGCTTAAGAGTGGACAATTTCAAAGCCAATGGGCTGAATTAGGAGGCGCAAAATCTGGGACAAAAGCTACTTGGGTAACTTCTAATTTTGAGACAGCGAATCTTTACGCAAACAGAAAATCTAGAAATATGTTTGTACAAAGCGAGCAAGATAAAGACCTACAAAGAGGCTCGCCAATGATAGCAGGATTGTCTAAGGGATTAAGAAACGACAAAAATGTTTTTTGGGATACAGCCCAAGGAGACTCTGGCTCGAATTTCGGAGCTTTAAATCCTATATTGGATTCTGATGTAAGAGCTATATTTAAATATAAATTAGGAAAACGTGGACCAGTTCCGCTTTCTCTTAAGGAAATAAAACAAATGGCTGGTATAGTTCCTGAAGATTTACTACAAATAGCTTCTGGCTATATTCCTAATTTTGCAGGTCTGTCTAACGCCATAAACAGAGAAAAAACAATGAGTGGCTTGCCTGCTTCTCAAATCATGGCTCATTTTGATGGCAAAGGAAATCCTGTAGCTGTAACAAATAAAAGAGATGAGCCTCGCGGGCTGAAAGATGTTCCAAATTTTGCTATTCCTAGATCTCTATTAAAGCGCTTTGCTAAATTTAAACGCGGCACTTTTGGGAATCCAATATCTGCAAGCTTAGAAGTTTTACAAGGAAGCTTTCTATCAAGCATTGTAGATCAATTAGCTGAGGCAGAAAAAATTTCGGCTGAAGCTTCTGCGCTTACTACTGGAGGCGTGCCTACTGCTTATGGTTTAAAAAATATAGGCAGAGGAATATTCGGCAAAGGATCTCGCTTGCAAAAAGGATTCTCAATTGCAAGCGGTTTGGGTCAAGTAGCATATGGAATTGGCGTAGGATCTCAAGCTGGAGATGATGTCAAGAGAAGAATAAACGAAAAAAGATACGAAGAGGCTCTAGACCGCTCCAGAAAGATATATCAAGATTTAACTGAAAATACTTTAGAGCTTTCTAATACTTTAGCTAAACTAGACGCTGCTTATAGAGATCCAAAAGCAGATCCTAAGCAAATAACTAAACTAGCAAAAATTAGAGAAGACTTAATAAATAAAGTAAGCCTAAAAAATCCAGAGCTTGTTTCAAAGTTAGCCTCAGAGCAAAGTATTGAGGGCAAAATAAATATCCTTGAGGAAAACACCAAGGAGAGCCAAAGACAGCAATCGATAAGAGAACAAGCTTTGAAGTTCTCCGCTAAAGGGCCAATCTCTGGGAAAGAAGCCCCAAAAGAAATAGGAGACTTTTTCGCTTCAATAATAAACGCTGGAAATGAAAATATCTTAAAGCAAGATCTATCTAAGGCTACAACAGCTAATTTTGGAGATGTTCTTAAAGCAGGAGGTTTAAATGTAGAGGAGCTTTCTAATGTATTTAAGACTGATGATTTAAAGAAAGCATTTATAGACGCCTTAAAGGTAACTCAAAAATTAAGCGAACTTTCAACAAGGCAAGAAAGAGACATTACTGCTCTGTCTAGGCCATTAGCCGCACAGCAACAAAGAGTATCTGACGCAAAAGAAGTAAGAGGAGAGATAAGAAAAGCTTTACAAGAGCAATTGCCAGAGCTCGCTTCATTCGCTGGAACATTCAGCAAGAGAGCTGGGATATCTGCTTCCTCTGATGCTGCATTAGCAATCAAGAGAACTGATGCTGCTGTTTCTTTCCAAAATTCTCTATTGGCTCAACTTTCTGACAAAGAATTCGCCAAAGGATTACCTTCTGAAATAGAAAGCAGATTAAGAAATATCGATGCCCCAGGAAAAGCTGCTGCTAAAGAATTAGAGACTTTAAAATCTCTACCAGGCCTTAGCGAGAAACAGATAGAAGGATTAGATAAGTTGATTGGCTTCAATTCTCAACAAGCTAGATCGGTAGAAAAAGCTACAATCATAGCTAATGAGACTAAAAATATACAACTTAAATTCTTGGCTCTACAAGAGAAGTTGGCATTCGGCGGAGACATTAGAACTTCTATTAATCCTCAAATGAGGAACGAGGCAATGGCTGCTGGAATTCGCGGACCATTGACTTATCAATTAGGTGGATTGTTAGGCTCTAGAAGAACTCAAGTCGGAGGAGCAGTTGATTTCTTGACTGATACAATACAAAAATATCCTGGTCTTTTGCAAACTAAAGGCGGAAAAGAGCCAATGGATATACAAGCCGTAAAGAGAGAGCTTACTGGCATAAACGCTATGGATATGCAACGCGATCTACTCAAGAGAGCTGGCATGGCTCAAATGATGGGTCTCGGGCAAACTTCAGGTTTATTAAGATCAAAGGCTTTCGATCAAGGCTATCTTATGGAATCTGCTGGATTAAAGGCCAGCGCTTTATTCGGAGGCCCAGAGGTCCCTGAAGAAATTAAAAACGCGATGGGAGAGTATGAGAGATTCAATGTCCAATCTGCTAGACAATCAAGAGCAGAAGACGCTGCCCTTAAAACGGTAGAGGATTTCTTTGTCCCATTAAAACAAAGAATTACAGATCAATTCACAGCTGAGGGAAATCAATTAGCCAAAGCTTTTCAAGATTCATTAAAGACTACTTTTGGAGACAAAGGAATAATAGCAAGCATAGTAAATGTTACTACTGAAAAAATTAACTCAATTGGCTCTTCAGGCAATACAGTAACTACTCCTGCAGTACAAAATTTTGCTAATCCAATTAACGATGCAGTAACTAGAGAAAAGATGGCTTTAGGTAGAAGAGGAATAGTAGGAGTTCCTAATTTTGCTATGGCTTCTATTAACCTAGAGAGAAGTCCAGATTTAGTTACCAGCTCTAATCCTCAAGGCTTTGGAGTAACAAATAGTATAGACGAAAAGAATGGCTTGAGAAGTTTGGGGATGAGATCTAGTGGATTTGTTCCTAACTTCGCTAAATCTAGAATGGAAGAATTACTAGAAAGAATATATGGCCCAAGAGCGGATGCTCCTAAACCAGTTGTTCCTTCTCCTCCAGCACCCATACTAGGAGTATCTCAAAAAACAATGCCTTTCTACCCAGAAAGATTGGTCAATGAGACTTATCCATATGGCTCCAAGCCAAGCATTGGCAATGTAAATCCTACAGCCAAACCACAAAAATCACTGCCTAAAAGAGATCCTAAAACTGGAAGATTTTTATCAAAATCTCAGAGCGATTTAATGGAGAAAATAGAGCAGGGGAAATTAGCTAAAGCAGCAAAAAAGGCTCAATTAGCGCAAGGATCTCCATCTGGATTCTCTAGTTTGTTAGCAAAACCAGGACTGCAACAAATGCTCGCTTTGACTCCAGAAGAGCAAGCTAGAATTAGAAGAGGCGCATTCGAATCAAGCCAAAGAGCTGGCGCGGCTCAAATGTCTGAATATCAAAGAGTATTTTTGGCTCAAAAAGCTTCAGAATTACAACCTAGCGCAGCGTCTCGTGGATTAAATATTTTGCCAAAAGGTCAATTTCCTGCTCCACTTTTTTCTGGCAAAAATGTATCTCCATTAGGTCTATTGCCTAGAGGTCAAGGAACTTTTAAGGGCCAGGCTTTTGTTCCTAATGTGCGAGTCGCATCAGGGCCTTTGAGCTTGCAATCAAAAAGCGGAATTACTTCTCCATCTTTAAGATTGTCTAACTACAGAGCTGCTTCTGCTGGTACTGGCTCTTATTTAGATGCGTTTCTAGTCGGTAATGAAGAAAATTTCAAAATAGCAGCGGAGAACGAAAGGCAAGCTGCTGCAAATAGATATTTCGAAAGAACAGCGCCTCAAAGAGCTGAAATGAAAGCTTTTTCTGAGGCTCAGAAGGCAAGAGTGGATAAAGGAAGCAGAATTGACTTAACAAATGTCAGCAAAAATGTCACTGAATATTTCAAGCAAGAAAAAATAAAATCGGGAAAACAAATTAATTTAAGAAATGTAATTTCAAAATTAGATCTTGGCGCATCAAATTTCAAAGAATACACTCCTGAAGAAGTAAAAAATATTCTTTCTAAAAAACCCTCGACTCCTTCTGCTTCTATTGTAACTCCAAAAACTTCTGGAATTTTAGGAAAAGTAAAATCTTCCGCAGGCATAGGCTTAAAAGGTCTTGGTATATTAGGAGGAGCGGCAGAGGCTTATGATGCATACGCGAATATACAAGCTGGAAATTATGGAAAAGCAGCTCTCTCTGGCGTTTCATCAGCTCTAAGCTTCGGTAGTTTATTAGGCGGTACAGTCGGTGCTGCGGCTGGAGGAGCAGGTTTGGTTTTAGCTGCTGGCGTAGGCGGTTACAAGTTAGGAAACATAATAGAAGAAAAAATCGGGCTTGGAGAAGCGATGGGAAATCTTTTTTCAGGGTCTGCGACATCAATGGCTAGACAAGCTGGAAAGAGAAATCTTAGAGAGATGTCTTCTAGAGAAGCTTATGATTCCGATCAAATAATATATAGAAAGATGCAGCTCTTGAATGAGGCCAATAGATATAACAGAGCCTCTGGCAATCCTGCTCTTTCTTTTGAGAGCGGCTTGGCTAGAGCAAAAGCAGCCCAAGAAAGAAAAGACGAGCAAGATTTAGAACAACTAAATAATAGATTAGATGAAGAAAGCAAAGCTGCTAGAGCAGGAATAAATTCAAGAGCCTCAGCGGCATTCACTGCTGAAACAACTAGATTAAACAAGCAATCTGCTGCTGAAGAAGAAGCTAGAAGCTCTCAACTAAGAAGATCTTTCCTTGAGTCTTTTGATAAAAACGCTGAGTCCGCTGGTTATTTGACTACCCAAGACAAAGTAAATTTCTTATTGGGTCAAGAAGGTAAGAACGGTCTCGGATCATTTAAGTCTACAGATTTTGCTGATCCAGAATTTGCTAGATCATTCAATACTTATAAAGAAGCTAGAAACAAATTCGCTGCTACTGAAGCTCCAACGACATTGGAGTTTAAGAGCATGCAATCTCAAGCTCGTACAGGTTTCTCAGACGATGTTTTGAGAGAAGCTGTCGCCAGAGGAGTATCAGCAGAAACCATAGAAGAGGAAAGAGCCCGCAAACAAGCCGCTGCTCAAGGAGCGATTCCTAATTTTGCTGCAATGAGCAATAGCATGATGTCTTCTGGAGACGTTTACTCTAGAATGAGAGCCACTAGCGCAAGATCTTCTATGGGCAGCTACTCTGGGGGATACATTCCAAACTTCGCCGCTGGAGACTTTACAAATGCTATAACAGAAGCTCTAAGAAATGGAATAACATCAGCTTTCCCTGATGGACCTTCTTCAAGCTCTGTTTCTAACTCTAATGTCATCAATATAGATGGAAGAACATCCATACAAAATGCCCCTGATGAGGCTATGCAAGGAATTATCAGCATATTGTTTGATAAGATTCCTGAACTAAAGAAACTAGGACCAGCAGCCTTGAATTTCAAGAGATAAAATATATAATAAAATATGGCCTTTACCTCTGAAACAGTAATAAAATTTGGCACGAACCCAATAAGTTTTGCCATAGCTACGCTATTAAATTATTCCGTAAGGAATGAGAAAGTCGGCGCATTTGACTACAGAAGAAAAGAGAATATTTCTTTTGATGGTTATTTTTCTAATAGAGAATCAAGTGTTCCAATAAGCGAGCATTTCAGGCAAGTAAAATTACTACTAGAAAGTTCTACAGATTTTGTTGAGATATTCCTCAATGACAAGTCTTATGGCAAGGCTAGATTTTTAAGCTATTCTTTTCCAACTTCAGTAAATTTTGATGAGAATTCTGTAAGGTTTACTAAGTTTACAATAACTCTAGAAGTAATAAAGGATGACTCATCTAATGCTTTTGCTTCAGCTAATTTGCCAGCAGCAGTAGGAAGCTTAACCAATATATGGTACAAGTTAAAAGACTTTAATGAATCGTTTTCTTTTACTCTACAAGATGATGGAAATTTCCTAGCCTCGCACAGAATATCTTTTGGCTACGACAATATAGACAAGGCGTCAGACACGTCAGTAGTAACAGATGCCAGAAATATAGCAAATACATTTTTTGCTCAGGGATTAGATTCTTTATCCGGTATTAGATCTTTTTATAGTTCTACAAACTTTCAGATAAGTAATACAGATTATGGGTCTTCTTTAATTGATCAGAATGTTGATCTGATTAATTTTAATTTCTCTTACTCTAAACAATATACTGTATTTTCTGATAACGGCGCAAACACAACAGAAACATTACTAACAGACATCATTTTCAACTCTGACGGCCTCATAGAGGTAGTAGAAAAAGGAAGAATAAAAGGCAAAGGTTCTAGCTTTGCCGCAGCAAGAGCAAATGCTATAGCAAAGCTTAATTCTAATATATCTTCTGCGTATACTAGATGCAATAATGTCTTTAATAGATATTTCTCTGCTGATTATTCTAGATTTGCTAAAGTGCTTCCAAAGTATAATGCTTTGGATACATTAAAGTCAAATCCAGTATCAATAACAAAAGACTTAACAGAAACTCAACCAGAAATAGGCTATGAAATACGATTTACAACTAATGCAGCTTACTCTGATGCTACTACCATTCATACTTATTCTATCTCACTAGGGAGAGACACTCAAGGAATATATAACTCTACTATAAATGGATCAATAAAATTCTATACCAATAAAAATAAATCATTCAGCTCAAATTTGTCAACAATTAAATCTATTATTGACGCTAACTCTGGCGCAGATGACTTGACAAAAATAAATCCATATTACGCTGCTGTAGCAGGAAGCGGAACATTCGCAGGGATCAAGACAACCACTTCTATAAGTCACTTAAAGTTTGGCGTAGAAACCACATACTCAAAAACATATTCTAATTCTCCTACCTTGAATAGTTCTGGTTTGATAAGACAGTTGACTATTTCAGAAAACACAAATCTTCCTGTAAATAGATTTTCAAATGCCAGCATTCCTGGATCTTGGAACGATAGAACTAAAAAGATCGATAGAATGCAAGAAACAATTTATCAGACAACCCAGCTAACAGAGGGTGTAAAGTCTATAAGCATAGACATGAAGATAGATAGAAATCAATTATACTCCACAAATGGGTCTAATACCAATCCATCAACAGTATTCGGCAAGATAAAAGATTTATTCTCTACTAATATGCTTCATAAAAACACTGGATATCTATTTGGTATTACTTATCCACAATATCAATACGGCATCAAGGCTTTTTCTAAGATATACAATGAAAACTTTGGTTTTAAAGTCGGCGACCTTACCTTTTTCATGGACAATTTAAATTTATCTATAGATAATAACTACAATTTAAAAGCATCTATAGAATATAAGTTCTTAGCCAAGAAAGAAAAACTATCTAACACAGGAAACGTTTAATATGTCAGATGTAATCATCAAATATAACAATAAGAGAATTCCAGTTTCAGGAACTGGTCCGACTCCTTATATCTCATTGAGTGATGATGTAATTACTTATGGCGACAGATGGGGAATTTCTCAAAGGATAGTTTTGAATGGAGTGATTACTGGGAATTCTTTCGATGATTTGTATACAGCTCAGACAGGCTTGGTAGATATTTTTTCTTCTTCATATAAAGTTTTAAAAGTTTTAGAAGGCGCTGACGATACCGTAGTCACAGGTGAAGTGGCTGCTTTTTCTGGTTGTTCAGTGCAAGGAGTTTCATTTGACAATGCTCCATACAATAAAGTAGTGAATTACTCGGTTGAGTTGGTTTCTTATCCTTCTGGATTAACTGGATTTTTTTCTGGGAATTATGGAATATTAGATCCAAAAGACGAAATAAATATTACTCCCGGCAGCGATGGCGTGGGAACTATAACGCACTCCGTCTCAGCCAGAGGATTTGTAATAAACACAATAGATGATGCAATAGATAACGTAAAATCTTATGTGGCTTCTAGGACAGGCGTTTCGAGAGTTTTAACTTTGCCATTAGCCACTAGCATAGATAACTCTGGATCATTTACTCCAGTATTAGTTAGCATATCTGAGAATCTAGATAGACTAAACCTAACATACTCAATAGAAGAGAGCTATAGATTCAAAACAATAACAGGAGATTCAGAATCGGCGCAAAATTACTCCTTCAATAATTACAATTTAGTATCTTATTCTACTTCTTTGACTTCTGGAGCTGGAGATGATTTTGTTACAGCATCTATTCAGGGAGAAATAAAGGCGGGAATTACAGGCGCAACTGGTGATGCTTTGATTTCTGGTTTGATAAATCAGCTTTCCGGCTTGAATCCATACGCTGTAATATCAGGAAAGTATGGTTCTCCAAACGGATTTAAATTTTGCGAAGACCCTATCGAGGTTTCAATAAATGAAGATCGTAAAGCCAGAAAAGTAGGTTTTAATATTTCTTATGATAACTTAGAGTTTTATAGTTCTGCTAATGATCAAATAGTTTTCAATGGATGTTACTTAGACGCTACAATATCTCATAATATAGATGACTTGTCATCGATAGATACATTAGAAGTTAGAGGAGAAGTAAAATGCAGAGGTTCAGTTTCAAATAAATACACTAAGTCTTTAGATTATGTGACCGAACTTTTTACGGCTGGAACTAGCCCATCTGCCCCTAGATTATACACTCTAGTAAATGACTATTACAGCGCATATTATTCCAGCTCTCCAAAATTCACTTTGAATTCTCAGCCAGTTTCTGTGCAAGTAGAAGCAAATCCATTATTGGGAACTGTTTCTCTGACTGTCACTTATGATAATAAAGATAGATTTCTTGGGCTTTCTACTTCAGATTATTCAATAGAATATACTCCTGCGAATACCATATTCACATATGGTTTTTCATGCAATAACTCTTTAAGACACATCGCCGTAGATATGAATGTGCTGAAAAGAGAAAAAGCTGGAATAAATTTATCAGTATCTAAGCCAAATACTTCAGAATCTACTCTGCTCACAAATAAAGATTCTCTTTTATCTTCATTTAAAGAGTATTTTCTCAAACCATTGCTAGAAGAAAAAAATAGACCCTCTTTGGATACTATGCAAGAAGAGTCTTCTGCTGTTTCTATATCTAATAGTAATTTTAGCTCTTCGACTTCTAATGAACTAACATCAAATAAATATGGATCTATAGTATCAGCAAATTCGGTATTTTCTTTTGCTTTAGATCCAGCTCAAGCCGCAAATAGAAGCGTAATAAAATCATGAACGAAACCATAAAATCAGGATTCCTAGAGACAATATTTTGTGATATATCTGCTATTTCAATAGACTACGATTTCCGAAATCCGTCGTACACTGGAGTAACTGACTCTGCTGGGTATTCTAATTATGTAATATTTAATAATCAATCTGGAGTTAATTATCAATATTCAGGATCAAAAATTTATACAGATGCAAATCCAGCTCTAACATACAACGACAAAGTCGGTGGTGGTAATACAAATCAATCAATTGTCAGCGGTCATTTTAATGGACAAAATAAATTAAAAATACTTGGAGAATTTGACAGCCCAGATTGGGCAGCGTTTATTGTTTTTAAAAATTTAGACACAGGAAATTTTGTAGATAGCAAAATTCTTATTTCATCTCAGACTGATGCGTCTTCTACTTCTGGCTTCTCGATAGGAATCAATGGATGCAATAGACTATTTTGCGAGCACAATACACCAACAGACGGCAAAAGGATATATACTCTTGGTCAAGAGTTAGATAATAAAAACGTAGTGTCCGTCTCTAAAATAGACTCCTCTATTCAATTATCAACACATCAATTTGATGATACTTTAAATAAGAAGTCGCTTAATGTGCAATTTGATATAACAGATTTTTCTAATTCTAATAATTTCTTTGTAGGCGGATTAGGGGTTTCTGGAGTAAACTACAAGAATTTCAGCGGATATATTGACAGTTTCATGATGTTCAATCTAGGTTTGGATTTTGCAGAAAGAAACACTTTTGCAAAGGCTTTTTATTGCTCAGGGTACGCTACAGGCGCGTATGAGGCGCAGGTAGAAACATTTTTATCTGTTACAGGCGTAGAGTATCAAAATGTAATAGTAGGCACAGGAATAACTGGATATGTTCAAGCTTCGGGATTGACCACAACTTCAGATGGATCTTCTGTTACTGGATATTATTATTCTGGTGTGACAGGATATTTATATGAGTATCAACTAGTGGAACTCACCGGGACAACCACTGGGTCTTCAGAGATAACAGTGTATAGACCTCCTAGCGGATTGATTGATTATGGATATTCGGTGCCATTTGGTAATTCTAAGATTTTACTTTTAGCTGATTTTGATAGTTCTAATAAAGAAGTATATAGCTTTTCGGGTAGAAATTCGGAAGATATTAATTTGACTCCTCAGTTTTCTATATCTGATGCTAGATATACTATATTAAATACTGGCTCTGGAGAGGCTGTTAATTTGTATGTCAATGGGTTAGCCTGCACTTATGTTACTGGGATAACCGGAGATAGAGATGGTGACTTTACAATATCAGGAGGCTTTATAGATTCTAGTAGTTTCTATGATGTAAATGATTTTGCTATTTATGACTTGATTTCTGGATCTGGATCTCTTACCGGCATATCAACGCAAGACATAACAAACACTACAAAAGTTTTAAACTATAATTATGTAAATCACAGAGATTTATACTTAAATGGAAATAAATTAATTTCAGGAATAGATTATGCCGCAGTAACTGGCGCGATTACTGTTTATACTACGAATCTTATAGATGGAGATTTGATCTTATTGCCAAAACACGAAGTAAATAGAACCAGATATACAGGCAATAATTCTAATAATTTTGATACTAGCTTGCCTCTTTTTGATGAACAGGTATGGGTCAACGGTTTGAGACAAATAAAAGGCCTAGACTATGAAAAACTGGCCGACTCAAGCTTAAGGTATACAACCTTTTCTTTGGAGCCATTCTCTGAAGTTATATATAATAATGACACAGGTTATTTTAACGTGTAATTGATTTAAAGGATTATGGCCCAAGTAAAGAACAACAGTAGTATAAATATCACAAGGACTCAGTTTTCTTCTGGGCAAACAATTAACTTGGGAAACAAGTTATTCAATGGATATGTGTATTCCTTATCTTTGGATGTAGGATTTGATGGAAATCCAAGCACTTTAACGTTAAACTTAGCTCTAAACAAAACAATAAAAGAGGCAAAAAATGCATCCTCAGTTCAAGAGCAAAGAAAGAAAGATATAGCTTTTTTAAATAATCTTAACTCCTCAAAGAATACTCAAACCACTTCTAAAGCTCAGATTAGTAATTTAAGCCAAGTATTCCAAGGTACTTCTAATACGATTTCTCAACAAATCATAGACAGAGATTTCAATATAGAAGATAGGTACATGGGGGCTACAACTAGCTACAATATAACAATTGTAGATGGCGAAGGAAAGAAGACTTACCAATTAAAGAATTTCAAAATTTCATCTTACTCTCTTTCTAAAAGAAACAATGAAAAGGTTTTGACTGTTGTATTTAAAGATAATGCTTTCGTTCTTGACAAAATATACGTTGGAGTATTGGGAGTCGAGGTCGCTATAGATGAAAGATCAGAGATAGATGCTGTAGTAGATCAAATAAGACTAAATTGTCCATCAGTAAATGGATCAAAAGCTGGAGCCGTTACAAAAACTAATTTCATACAAAAGCTTCATTTCGCCGAATCTAAATTAGCTAAGAAATTAAACGTAGATTCTGAAAACACTCAAATCGTATACGATGTGTCTACTGGCGCGGCTAGATCCAACTATATTATAGTAAAATCATCAGATCCTTTAAAGCAAATCAATAATGGCTATGGAGCTATTATTTTGTTAGGAGAAGAGGATTTTAAAGACAGCATTTGCAAGGCTTCAGAAGTTTATTATTCATTCGATTCTTTAATAAAAGCGATGAAGGCTCTTGGCATAAAGATCATGCCATCAGACGCTAAAGCGGCCATAACTGCTGGCGCGGCTGGAAGTAGCGGAAGCTCTGGACAGACAGCCAATCCAGATTCTTTAAAGGATAAATCTTCCGGACAAATAAAAAGAAAATACTCTGGAACTCTTAAAAATGTTTTAGCTCAATGGTGTGATGAGTATTCTTATTCTTATGTTGTTGATTTCACAGACAACACGACTTCTTTATACAATGAAGTAAGAATAAAAGGAATAGATCTTTCAGATTCTGTATCTAAGGAAAACGTACTGCAAACAAAACTCGAAATTGAAAATTTAGAAAGCTCAGATTCCTCTAACTTTGTAATAAGATCTCAAGAATTCGATTATGATTTGAGCAAAAAGAATTTAAAGCTCTACTCTTCTTTATATTTCAAAGATGCCAAAGAGCAGACAGTAGAGTATGAGCAATCGCTGGGAGAAAGACCTTTAAGAAATATAAAGCTTTATTCTTTATTTCCTCAGTTATTCGGCAACGGATCAACGACTTATGATTTTTGCGGATCGACAAGAGACTACACTCAAGTTATCACTTCAGCAATACTCGGAAAATACTCTCCTAAACTAAGAGAAATCTATAACTATAGCATAGGCGCTTATCAAGCCTTGGGATTTCTTCCGCTAGGCGGGTCTAGGGCTTCTTCGACATTAGCATACTTGGATAATAATAGCTTGATAGCATATGAAGCAGTAACTAGAGCTTTAGAATTACAAAGTGAATTAATTTTTGATGACGCTGGAAACATATTAGTCGATATGAATTTAGGATTCTACAATGAGTCCTTAGCTAATAGCGTTTTGTCAATTGAGGCTTATATAGCTGATTTTATTGGCAAGCACTACTGGACAGATGTTCAAAGTATAATGGATGGAGTAGCTGGAAATGGTGATGTACTAATGCAGTATACTGTAGAAACAACTCCAGCAACCCAAAAAGTTTTCACTAATGAATTGTATAAGTTACCAGTTTTTCAAGACGCTAAATTCTTGATACAAAGCATAGCAAGTTTATTCAATGGCACAGAAAGCTACTTCAAAGCCTTTTCAGAATTCAACGCATTAAAGAATAACGCTCAAGACATATGCTCTAAAGCAACTGAATCTTATCAAAAATATCTTATAGATCTTAACAAGCTAAAACAAGTAAGATTTTATACTGCTAGATCAGATGCGGCTTATGGAATTTTCCAAGAGTTAATTAGAGGATTAGAGTATTTAGATTATTCTATAGGCTCCACTGCTGATCCTTTAGCTTCCAGCTCTCAATTAATAAGAATAAATTTGGCAGAAGCTTATGCTCCGATTTTCAAGGAGCTTTCTCCTGTTTCGCTTGGAGTATTACAAGCTGCTCTTCCAATAGATGTTACTAACTTGCCTCTTGGAAATTACTCTTTTGGAGTTTTGTTAGGATACAAAAATGTTAGTTCGCCAGCACCATTGGTAGCCAATGTAGAAAAAGTAGGGCAAATATTTGACTTCAAATTCTTCTCTGCTCAAACACATACTAATCCAATTGAATACCAAAACTCAATAGCAGAAAGATGTTCTGAGCTTCAAAAGATAATATATGAAGGCAACATAAACTCTCTACAAGCTGGCAAAAAAGACTGCAATAAAACAATTTTTTATTCTGTTTGCGTATATCCTCAAGAACAGCAAAAAATACAAAGTAATAATGCTGCCATTTTGAAAGGTCTTGGGCCCGATCCAAATCATTGCCAAAGACTTCAAATAACAAGGTCGATGCCAAGTCAGGCGTTTTTACTAGCTCACGTTAGCAAAACATTACAAGCTAATAATGGAATGTTGGCTTTGGAATCGCCAGCTATAAATACAATAAGAGTGCAAAGCGCAAGATATCCGACTCCGACTCAATGGACTTCTGTTTCAAAGAGGCAAGAAATGGAATACATAGTTTTGCCATCACAAGTTGATTATACTGCAACATTAAAAAGCAAAAGTGGCACACAAACATTTATCCCATTTAGAAATTTTATTAGAGGAGGTTTAGAGGATAAAGATGATATAAATAAAATCTTAAATAATGATGGATTTTCTTTAGAGCTAGATGTTAATAATATAACTCCAAACGTGAGAGAGCTATATGCAGATGCAACAGCGCCAAGTTTCGCCACGAATCAAATAATTGGTTCTGAGTTCGGAGACGGAACTCCGGTGGTAATGAATTTCCAAGGCTATTCTCAAGAAACTCAACCAAAATATGAGTTTGATACATTCAATTCATTTCATGATAAGTTAAAATCTTATTATGATTATAAAGCTTTGTCTTTGTTGCAGCCAAATGTTAGCTATTCTGCTGATTTATTTTGCTCAAGTATAAGCGATGATTTAAAATCAATGCTTTCTATCCAAAATGGTTTGACTAAACTAAGTATAGCGTTGGCAGAAAATGGATTAAGCATACAATGCTCTTTCCAAAGTAATCCTCCTAGAGCGACCAATTTCCAAACACTAGTGTATAAAAATAGACCAAACATAAAACTTGTTAATACAAACTTCTTAAGCTAATGATTATTTCAGGAAATACATTTAGAAGCGTTTTAAGAGAAAACCGTTTTTCTACGGATCTTGGTTTGTCTTTTGATACATGCACTGGAGTTTGCGACATAGGATTTAGTGGGCAAAGTAAAGTTTACAAAGTCTCTTTTGTGAGCGGCAAAATTTTCGATCACGAAAGCAGGTATTGCGGTTCTTATTTGCCAGATACTCAAGTAAATATTAATACTAATTTTTCAGGCACAGCTTATAATTATTCAATTAATTCAGATGAAATAGTAAGATCTGGCGCTAAAGAAGACTTTTATGCCGAAAGATTTTTTGTAAATTTATCTGGATGCGTATTAGATGCTTCAATAGAAATCAGATCGGATAAGCCATCGCTTTCTTTATCTACAGATCAGACCTTTATAACTGGATCTTATATAACTGGCACTCTTTCATCTAATTCTCCAAGCGGAGTCAAGATATTCTCTGGGTACTTTGATTCCGAATCTCCATTTTCTTTTTATAGCATACCTACTGGATTGGTAAAAGCTTCAAGCAGCCAACAAATTTTAATACAGCAAAACTATCCATCTCTTGGAGGATTAATATCTAATTATACTTTAAATACAAGCGCAGGAGATTACGATAATGAATTAACAATTACTGGAGTAGATGTTCCATTTTTAAATTATATTTTTGAAGTAGAGGAAGGAACAAATACTTTAGACTCAATTACTCAAGCAACATTTACAAGTGGAGTATCTAAAGTAGGCTCTTTAATTTTAAATTATGGATATGAAACTAATAGGGAAGAGCTTGTGCCTGCTAGTTTGCCAATTAATATATCTTTAACTTACTATTCAGGCGCGACTGGATACATGGGAATGGTAAGCGATGTTATTATAGTAAGTGGAGGCAATGGTTATATCGCTGCGCCAACAATAGTATTCAGCGGGGGCGGGGCTTCAACTAGCGCTTCTGGACAGGCTTTATTAGGGGTAGATAGTTTAACTTATGATTCAGTTGTAGATGTTAATATGACATACTTCGGATCTGGTTATACATCTGCTCCGACTGTTATATTTTCTGGCGGCACGGGAATTATAAATAATTTTGAACCAAATGTGGCTGTAGGCACCGCAGAGACATCTTTCTATGTGAAAAGTATCACTGGGTTTTTTGATTTAAGAACAGGAGTAAATGATAATCTTATAAGCTATAGAGATAATTCTTTCGTATCTGGCTCCGCTGGTTATGTTAAAACTGGGGTTTCAATAATAGATACATCTTCAATAAATATACAAGTTGTTTATGACACTAAATTTGATAATGAGCCTCTTGTAGCTAAATTAACATTGAGTGGCATCAATAATAATATTATAGAAAAGTATATAACAGGAGTAAAATAAATAAATGAGAAAATCAACGCTAGTATCTAACGACGCATACCCTTTCATAGCAACATGGAATGGTTCTAACGCGAACACAGCCACTGGCCTGAAGGTTAATGCTGCTCTCAAGCAAGTAGTCATTGCTCAAATTGGAGCTCAGGCAGCAGCTCTATTCGAGAACGATTTTATAAATTATAACGATGGATTTATATTGTGCCAGAATATCCCTGATAATCTAAATACTCTTTTTGCTGCTACTGCTAATACAACAACAAAAAATTTTAGAAAGACATTGCGTTTCACGCCAGTGAAAATGCCAGCAACATTCAAAGGCCAGAAAGGAAATCTATCCAGCAACTA
>JACCDW010187465.1_pt1 | contig 27709 bp, 22 predicted proteins | sample 7449781 | NCBI WGS metagenome assembly JACCDW01 (sample SAMN15323449, study PRJNA562643) | freshwater metagenome | isolation source: river surface water | place: USA:Blue River Watershed | collected 2017-08-18
ATTGTAGTTTTCATATTTTTAACTATTTTTTTATATATATTATTTATTGTAAATGATTTTTTAATTACCATCTATGTAAATTATATATTAGATTAAACTCTAACCCATTTGATAGTCTCCAATATCTCCTACCCATTATTGTATTATTAGAGCTTAGAAGTACTGAATACATTAGACTTTTAGAAATATGATTATGTATTCCCATTTTACCAATAAAACCAAATTTATTTAAATTTTCTTCTATGTAATATGAATAAACAGGACCAAATTCGAAAATAAAAATTTGATGGTTTGTAGAACCTTGTGTGAATAAAATAGGTATTTCAAAAAAAGAATATGTATTGGTTACGCTATTTATATCGTTTAAATTGCTATTTGGTGTTGGATCATAAACTATTCTCTGAGTCGATTGAGATTTTAAAAAGGATATTTTTAATCCATATTGCTTAGATTGATAGTATGTGTGTTTATCTCTAATCATTAAAATCCCACTTAATCCATAACTTTTAGAAATATTAAATAACTTAGACTCATTTCTAAAATCAACAAAAGAGGATTTTTCATCAAAAACTACAGAACTACCTATAAAATAATTAGGAGATAGGTGAAATGAAATTTGAGATTTAGAAAACAATGGGAATATTGAGAGTATAATAAAAAATAAATGTCTCATAAAAGTGGATTTAATTTATATATTATCAAAATCCACGAAACACAAGATATATATTGAAAAAAAGTAAAAAAATAAATATGGATTTTAAAAAATATGCAACAAGACATCATAGTATAAATAGCCTATATTTTGAAGACTATTTTAAACACATATCAAAAAAGTCAAATTTTACAGATGACGCATATCCACCATCAATGGGTGATGTTTTTAACAAAATGCTAAATGATAGAATATTATTTCTAAACACAGATTTAGAATCAGGAGTTTGTAATATACTAAAAGCACAAATTCTTTATCTTGAAAGCATATCAAATGATGATATATCAATCTATATTGATTCACCAGGAGGATCTGTATATAGTGGATTAGGACTATTGGATGTTATGGAATATGTAGAATCCGATATCGAGACAATAAATACAGGACTAGCAGCTTCAATGGCAGCAGTAATACTCTGTTCTGGTAAAAAAGGTAAAAGAAAGGCACTAAAGAGAAGTAGAACCATGATACATCAACCATTAGGATATGGAGGTTGGGTTCAACAAGCGTCTGATATGGAAATTGAAGCTAGAGAAATTAATGATCTAAAAAAAGAACTTTATGAGATAATATCAAAGAATACCGGACAAAAGTATGATAAGGTTTATAAAGATGGAGATAGAGATTACTGGATGACTGCCAAAGACGCATTGGAATATGGAATGATTGATAAAATAATAAAATCAAAAAAGTAAAATAATATATAAAGCATGAGAATTTTAAATTTTAAAAAATTCAAATTGCTTGAATTGAAGGGAATGGAAAATGTTCTAGCCCAAAATTTAGAATACGATCTTTATATTAAAGATGAGGATGGTGGACACAATGTATCTGTAATTTTATCATCATATGGGTGGTCTTTACACAGAGAGATAATATATTATGAATTTACAGTAAGCGATTCAAATTCTGAATTTTATCCTATTGGCGGACTAATGATTTTAGGATTAGATTTTAATGGAAAAGAAAATAGATTTAGATTTTATCCATATTTTAATGATGTTGGTGAACACAAAAAAGATCAAATGGCAGAATATACAAAAAATGCTTTTATTGAAATAAAATAAAAAACCTCTTTTAAAGAGGTTTTAGTTTTTTATTCACTTTTCTTTTGCTGAGGTCTTCTTCTACTCGGCCTTGGTTTACCAGTGTTTTCTCTTTTTGAAGATTTCTGTGACTCAGTATTGTTATTACTAGATGGTTTTCTAACCTTAGCTTTAATTTCCTTAGCTGTCTTTTTTGGCTCTTCAACTTTTTTTGATTCCACCTTTACTTCCTCTTTTACCTCTTCTACTTTTGTATCAACCTTTTCAACTTCTTTAGTTGATAATTCAACTACAGGCTCTTCGACCTTTGTTGGAGTTTCGATAGAAGATGATTCGTTATTACTCATTCCAAGAAGATTCTTAAAAAATTTTAAAATACTCATATTTTTTTATTATTTTTAAGTATATATATCATAGTGAATGTTCCCTTTGTAAAAAACCTTAAAAAAAACTTAAAACATATTCTGATATATAAAATATAATGAAATTTAAATACGAGTCAAATACTGAAGAACTGGTTGTTTCGGGTGCGACAAGAGTGGAGTACCATCAAATAAATATATGGCTTACAAGGCATGTAAAGGGTTATAGATTCATGCCAGCTTTTAAATTAGGTGTTTGGAATGGTCAAAATTCTTATTTTAGAAATGGTAGAATAAACTTAGGACTATGGAAAGAATGTTATAAAGCATGTAGAGAAATAGAGACATCTTTTGTTATTGAAAATAAGGAAGATTTTCCAATTAATAGAGATGTAACATTGGAAAAGGTTCAATCCTTTTGCAAGGATTATTTCAAAGATCATAAAGTTAGAAATAAACAAGGTGAATGGGTACCATTCATGCCATATGATCATCAAATAGATGCTGCATATAAGATACTTAAAAATAGATTTTGTATGGCAGAAGTAGCTACATCTGGTGGGAAATCATTGATAATATCAATTGTGATATTTTATACATTATCAAATATAAATAAAGATGCTAAATTCCTTTTAATAGTACCTTCTATTACACTCGTTACTCAATTTTATGACAATATAGTAGAATATAATCACGGAGTTAATAGATTACTAAATAAAGAAGTAAATGAAAATGGGTGTGAAACAAGAATTGAAGAAGTAATGTCAGATAAACCTAGAAAATATTCCGGAACAGAGAATCCGAATATTTATATAGGAACATATCAGTCATTAGAAAAATGGCCAAAAAACTTTTTTCAACAATTTCATACGGTTGCCTGTGACGAGGCTCACGGAGCAAAAGCTAAGACAATAACTACAATTTTACAAAAAACATTTGGTACAGCATATTCAAGATTTGGTGTTTCCGGAACTTTTCCACCGGATGATTCTTGTGAGATATTAACTATACAATCGGTGTTAGGTCCTAAAATAACGGAAGTATCTGCTAATGAACTAAAGGAAAAGGGAATCATAACTCCTATGAACATAAAGGTCGTTTTGATGAATCATAAAGATTTGGATTACGCGGAAAAGCTTGAGATTATAAAAAGAGGAGGTATGGGTAAAGAAGCTTTAGATTTGGAAAAAAGTTTTATACATGAATCTGATAGACGGCTAAATTTTATAAAAAAAATTATAGAAAAATGTGATAAAAACACGCTAGTTCTTTTTCATAGTATAGAATATGGTCAAAAAATATTTAATAAATTAAAAATAGAAATTTTAGATAAGGACTTTTTTTATATCGATGGTGAGGTTAGAAATAAAGAGAGAGAAGAAATAAAAAAATTTATGGAAGAAACATCTTCAAATACAAAGATATTGATAGCATCTTATGGAACATTATCCACAGGTGTATCTATAAATGCAATTTTTAATGTTATTTTTGCTGATTCTTTTAAATCTGAGCAAATAATAATACAATCAATTGGAAGAGCTTTGAGACTACATGAAGATAAAAAAACGGCTTTAATTTTTGACTTAGTTGATGTATTTACATTAGAAGACCCTAAAAATATACTATTTAGACACTTTAAAGAAAGGGAGAAGTTTTATACAAAAAGAAACTATCCATACACAATAACTAAAGTAAATTTATAAAGTAGCAACAGCATCATTATTAGTCTTCATATGATCATTTTTAGCATTCTGTTTTGATGTCACTGTGTTCTTTATAGCATCTCTTGCGGCATTATCTTGTGCGCCAAAAGTTGTATAAAAATATGTAGTTTTGGACTTATTATTAGTTGCATACTGTTTATAAAAAGTAGAAACACCTGCACTACCCATCCATATATCAACTAGCAATACTCTTGAAAAGTCAGAATTATTAGATGTTAGGACTGGCTTACCAGGTAAATATCCACCAGAAAATAAATATAATATTTTAGAGGATGGTGTAAGTCCATTCTCAGATAACTTTTTTAATAAATTTGAGTAAGTTGAAGAACCATTTACTCTTGATGAGTCAGCAACAAATACATGATATTTAGATTTAAGTGATGATACATAGTCCCACATATAAATACCACTCTTTTTACCACCAACGTCTATACCACCGAATACCACAAGAAGAGGAGCACTTTTATTAGAATTAATAGCTAATTTTCCTTGATTATTAACATCAATAGTACCAGATTGATTTTGATTATTATTTGTATTATTATTATTATTTTGATTGTTTGTCTTAGGTTCTTCCTTTTTTGGTTTATTTGGGTCATTAATTAAATTAGGATTTCCTTTAATCCTGAGAACTCTTTTTATGAGACTCAGACTCCTATTTTTATTATAAACGCCACCACCTTCTCTACTGCCGGAAGCATCGGTATTTCCTTCTATACATGGAACTTTACCACCACTAATCTCACCTACTGCTAGGCCAATATGGCTAAAATCGAATATAATAACATCTCCTGGTAATATTTTAGTAAATGGTGGCTTAAAAACTTCAACATATTTTGAATTAGCATTCGCCCAGTTTTCAAAGTCAAAAGCCCCAGCTGTTTTAGGCAGTTTAAATGAATATTGCATTCCAGGTTTAGCCGCTGCGGTTTTAAATAAATAACAAACAAATGCAGCACACCAGGCCCAACCAGTTCCACTTAGCCAAGTTGATCTTTGATACATACCTTCAACCTCAGGACCTGTGTTACTATTTTTTGGTTTTTCAAAAGTACCAACTTGTGTTTTAGCAATTCTAACCATTTCCGCGGCAAAGTCTGTTGTGATTCCGCTCGCGGGTCCAATACTAGGGTCAACATATTGAGGTGTTGATTTTGGAGTCTCTTCGGCAGCCGTAGGATCATTTTGAATATTTGCCTGATTATTGGGATCAACTTGAGGTGAGTAGTCTGAAGAAGCACCAGGATCCGAACTCTGGCCGGGTGAATTGGCACCATTATTACTTATATTATACTTATCACCTAATTTTGAATCATTTGGCCTTTTCGGTCCAGTAGTATCACTAACCTCATTTATAACAAAATTACTTGTAATATAAACATTTTTTGATAAAAACTTTGGATCTCTCAATGCTCTGTATTTTTGACAAATCTCAATAAAGTCTGGATTTGAAACAACAGGAGATCCTAAATTACCTAAATATGGACCACCTCTTTCACCGATTAAATTTGCAATGAATTCATCAAACCAGTTCATAAAGTTAGTACCTAGTATAGCTTGCTGGTCCGATTTAGCGTCACCAAGATTTATTTTTGTATAATTATCTTTTAGATTAATATCTATGTTGTCTTTAATGTTAATATTATGAAATTTATAATCGATAACTAATCCTTCATCATCATTGCAGTATATTTGAGTTTTGTGATCATATATTAGTGCCTTCATCGAAGTATAATTATTACCAGAAAGCTTTTGCAACTTAGCCTCTAAATTCAAATTATAATGATCAGCATAAACAAATTCTGGCTTATAAACATTTCCGGAATCAAAAATAACAGTGACTATTTTACCCTTTTCTGGAACATTAAAGGAATTACCATTTAGATCTTTCCAAGGAGATGCCCACGGTATGTCTTCTTTAGGTATGTCATCAAATATATCAATAACTCTAACTCTACATCTACCCAATTTCCTTGGATCTTCGTTATCCTCTACAATACCAACATAGGTTCTAGTTCTATCAACATACATAAAATTATATATTGAAATATTTTATCCTCCTAAAATTCCACCTAAAATATCACCTCCAAAGTTTCTAAGAGAATTTTGAACATCGAAAAAGAATTGACCACCAGGTGGAGAATCATATACATTAGTGGGTGGAGGTATTCTACCAATGCCAAAAGAATTTCTTATTTTATCTAAGCTATTATTTACTAATCTAAATTGATTATTTAATTGTCTTTGAGCCTCATTTAGTGCTGCCTTTTTAACATTTTGTAAAAGATTTTTACCAGCATCTTTCAAAACATCACCTATTTTACCAGAAATTTTATTTTCTGAAGCTCCCTTTAAGCCATTTGGACTACCCATCATTTCACTAATATTTAAAAAGTTCATATTTTGATTACCTAACTCTGGAGTGGCCTTATCATAGGCATTTGCATATATTCTATATTTTTCAGCTCTTGCTAAGGAATCTAAATTTGGTTCGCCAAGATCTTCAGATAATAAAGATCCTCTACCATACGGTCTACTATCAGAAACAACTGACCAAGATGGAACCTCATTTAAGTCATCCTCAATATCTTTACCAGAGTATCCATTTCTTAAAGGTCTAAACTTAAACTGATTTGTTGGTTGTATACCACCATCTGTTATAAATGCACTATTTGCATCCTTAGAATTAGGAACCTGTGGTTTTAAATTTTTATTATCTATTGTTGCATATGAAGATCTTTCAAAATTAAATCTTTCAAATCTCATAGTAGAAAATTTATAACTAAAAGACAAATCATAATTTTCCACAGCAGATGGTTGATTACTACCAATATCAATAGAATCACCATGTGTCATTTTATCAAAAAATAACTGACATTCATATACATCATAAACATATCTAGAAACATTTTCCTTTAGTGTTTGTAAAATATCACCACCATCTTTAGTGACTCTAACAATTCTAGATAAATTTCTAACTTCTGAAACTATTATTTGACAATCAAATCTAAGTAAATTTTCCGGAATTACATTTTTACCATTTATTCTTGACCAGTATAGACTTTTATATAAAGAAGCCAGTGTTCCTAAATTCAATGTTGTGTCTTCATAAAAACCTAAAGTAATAAGATCTTGTTTATATTTTGTGAAAGATGCTTGTGAAGATGGTGTATTTGCCTCAACTAGCTTATTTAAACCAGTTATTTTTTTAATATAGTGCCTTTTTGTATTTGGACTTAAAGATAGAAAACCTACCTCACCTCTTGAGAACAATCTAGGGGCACCATTAAGTCTAAAAAATTTCAACATTAACCCAATAGTTTCATTTAATAATGTACCTCTAGAACCTATTTCTGAGTTTGAATAGAATTTTTCTATAAATTTCGCGGCCTCTCCGTTAAAGAGAGGAGAATTTGGTTGATCTATTACAATCTCAAATCCTACAAAAAGTGGGTCTTCATTATCATTAGGTGTTAATCCATCAGAATACCATTTAACTACATCTTCTAAACCATACTTAAAAGTATAATCTCCTGAAAGTGCTGAGTCAAAAAATCCATCTCTACCATATTTTTTACTATAGTCTTTAGCCTCATCGGATGTAACAACTCCAACATTATTTTCTATATTTTTTTGACCAAGATATATTTCTTTACCCGTTCTAAAATATGCAACCGGTGTAAATCCTGGTTTAGTTATAGCATTATCGGGGTTATCTAAATCCTCTAAAGGTTGTGGTCCAAATACACCAACTCCTTCTGTTCTGTGAATTCCGGGTGGAAATTCAGGAATTAATAAACTAAGTCTTGAATCATACCAAAGTTTAGTATTTGGATCAAAAAATCCAGGAGGTATAAAACCATTTCCGACATGACTATATATACCACCTTCACCCGAATATTGTATTTCAAAACCTGTTCTTGAGTCAGTAACGCTCTGTGGAAATTTCTGTTCTACATTATCAGAATTTGTTTTAGTAACACCCGGTAAGGACTTGATAATATCACTCATTATTCCAGATATCCATTGATTGGTTTGATCAAAGTATCCAACCGGCAAAAAAGCAGCACCATATCTATTACCATCTATTGTAAAGGAATCTGTTCTTGTCACACCACCACCTGGTCCAAAATAAACACCGCTAAAATTACTAGACCCCTCAGGATTTTCTTTTGATGCCCCAAGGAGTTTAGCCGAAAGAGTGTCTCCTAATTTTTGTATACCCGTATTTAAACTATCTGCCATAAATTATATATTTAATAAGCTCTAACACATATTATTTTTAATATATAAGAAAACATAATATAAATTATGAAATTTATAAAAAGTCATTTTCTATTTGAGTCAAGAAAGGATTTAAATGATTATAATATTAAAAATTTAGTTTTTGAAATATGTACTTCAATGGTATTATTGAATAATGAGTTTTTAGATAATATTTTAGATAGGGGTCTTAAAGCAAGGTATTCAGAAAATTCATCTGTCTTCCTAACTGATTTAAAAAATCTACTTTTATCTAAAAATAGACTAGAAATTGGAAAGTTTGAAATAAACAAGTTTGTAGTTGATAATGAAGTTTCTAAAATAAATTCATCCTTTAATGGTGATTTTAGTTTAGAGGAAAATTGGGAGCACTTGGTAAATTCCAGAATGACTGCTAGAAGTATAATTGATAAATTATTACCAAATGACAAACTAACATCAGATAAAATATCCAAAATTTATTGGATAGGACCTAATAAAAATGAGAATGTGCAAGAAGATATAGTTATTGAATTAAATGACGGAACACAATATTCTTTTTATCTTAATAAAAATCTATCACTTCAAAAGACAGCTAGCTTTAATACTTTCGCGGATGATTTAATACCAGAAAATATAGACGATCTATATAAAGAAGATAATCTTAGAAAATGGGATAAGTTAACTCAAGAATGGATAAAAATAGTATATGAGAATTCAAATAAAAACATACAAGCACACATAGAGAAATTCATAGACACTAAAAGAATAGAGTCAATTGGATACTTTGAGTATTTTGATATAAGACATCGAGATGTTAGATTTAAATATCTTGGAGAATATATGAAGGAATTTGAAAAAAATATACTAAAGTTTTCTGATTTAATGAATGAGATTTGGAAGAATAAAGAATTATTTTTTATTGATACAAAAAGAGTTACTAAGGAATGGTATGAGTCTAAAATAACAATTTTAAATTCTAGAATTTTAGAAAATCTTTTTACAAGTAGTTTGAAAAAAAATAGACCTGAAGAAATAGTTAAACTTGAAGATGGATATAAGAGAGCTACTGGTGATGTTAAAATGAAAATTTTAAAAACATTAGTAGAAAAAATGAACTGTATGGAAAGACCTATTTTCTATCTATCAAAAGGTGGTAATAACTTCATACAAATACCATCAAGACAATTTTTTAGAAAAAATTATGAAAATATAGATATTCTATTTGACTATCATGTAAAATTTCAAGTTTCTTCAGACGAAGAAAACAATAATTTTAAATTTAAAATAAAGCTCATTTTAGAAAATAAAGAATTAATATTTATGAATATTATAATTGGATTTTCAGGAGGTGAATTTTCAGGTAAATTAAATGCTAAGTATAAATTCGATTTATCCGATGATTTTAACTACCAGATATCAAAAATTGAAGGAAAAGAAGAAATTTAAGAAAAAACATAGTTCTAATATATAATTAAAATATAGAACTATAAATGCCTTTGGTTTTACCAATTTTTCCACTTTATCCATCACCATCTTTTTTACAGTATAATGTATCCTTGGCTATACCTGGTCCAAAACTTTGGGATTTACCAAAAATTGGTGAATGGTGTAAGGAAAATAATTATCCAAATACACAAGCAGCTATACTAATACCTGATATAGAGTACATAAAAAGATTTGCAAATTATGAACTTGGTATAGCAGACTCAATGCTAAAAGCAACACAACAGCAAAATATCTCTAAAATAAAGCCAGAAAATGCATTACTTAAAAAATCATTTGATGATTTATTTGGATCACAGAACTTAAAGACTGGTGCATTTAGAGATGGTATGGGATTTAAATCAATGGAAAAGACAATATTAGCGTCAGCATTTGAAACTCAAAAACCATACTTTGAAATAGCTCAAATTGTAATTAAAAGCATTGTAAAAGTCGAAGATATAATAGCAAGAATATGCCCAATATTTGGTGCAGCCGTGAATCCAACAATGGCACTTGCTATAAAATCAAGAAAACCTAAAGGAAATGGTCCTCAATCGCAAGGCAGTGTTTTTGGTCCATACGGAACTCCCCAAGCATTGGGTTATAAAAGTGGACAGGAAGTACAGCAAAAAATCGATAAATTAAAAACTCAACTTCAAAAAGGAGCTGGCGTTAAGATTGATAAAAATGGTAAATTCACAAGAGTGCCTAAACAATTTAATAATGAAAATACCGATTCTCAGAGCTTCGAAACGGATAAAAGTTTAAATAATATACAATTTACTTATGTGACTATATCAACTATCTACTCTACAGGAGTTTTTGATGAAAAGGCTGATTACTTATATAAGTATGTAGATATAGAAGCGGATGAGCCACTACCAGAAGTGGTTACACCACCAGAACCACCAGAACCAGACCTCAGACCCGAAAGAATAATATTTGGAATATTTAAAAGTGATGGTACACCAATGGATCCATCTGAGAAAATTAAATATTGGGCACCAACTACAGATGGACTAGACTTAGAAATCAAAGATTCAATTTTTGAGAGAGCGCCTTGGATTAAGAGAGAAAAATGGATTTTCAATAAATCAATTGACTATCCAAATATGATTAACTGGAAGATGTTAGATACCGAGATGTTTATTTGGAGAAAAAATGGTGTGATAAAAAAACAACTAGATAATCCGGATCCAGATAATGGTGGATGGGAGAGACTTAAATATAAAGATGTTATCGATTTCGGAAAAGAAGAAAATCAATATTTAAAATATAAAGAGGATGATTACATTACAGAATTCACTCAAGGAACAATAATGTCATATAGAAATTATTATAACTTTTTAATAGAAAAGGCAATGAATAAGTTTAAAGTTCCACCAGAAGATAGACCTGAAGTAATGGTTCAAGTTGAGAAAATTTTTAGTGAAAAGTCAACTAATGATAAAATACTAGAGCAGATACAAAATCTAATTAAATTTGGAGATTTTAAACAAAGCTATTATAATGGAGTGGATCGAGAAGATTGGAAACTAGTGAGTAATCTTCCAAGACCAACTGCTAATTTCCCAGATGCTTTGAGAAAAATATTTATACCGATGAGATTTAATATAAATAACCAAGTAGTTTGGATAGATCCAGATGATGATTATGACTTAAAGGTAATTAGAATAGTTCCTAATTTAAAATTGGATTACACTTCACAAGAAACATCATCAAATGATACTCAAAATAGCGCATCAACAAATATTAAAAAGAATTCTGATATTAAAAGTTTTATTAAGAATAAATTGAAAATAATAGTAACAGATGGTGACACAAATCAACCTGTTAATTTCAATATGAAAAAGTACCGAACAACTGAAACATTATATTCAGATTCGGTGGTTCAAGAAACATTTACCAATATAGAGTCTTATAGTCTAAATAATTGGAATATTAACTTTGATACAACTACTGGTGATAAACAGATAGATAATAGTTCATTTGCTATTAAACTATATTTTAACTCACAATCTGGATTCCCGACAGTAATAAAGAATTTATTTAATAAAGAATATTCTGGTGAGTATAGATATTATCCAAGAAGTGGATATGCTGATGGTACTAATGGATTAAATACTGAGCTTAAGTGGTCTACTCTAAGCTTTACTGATAATATAAATGCCTTTTTAAATGCAGCGGATAGAGCAAATGAATCTGATTCTGCATTCAATAATATTATGTCTAATTGGGGTCTAGACTGGAATAAAGAAAAATTTCAAAAATTTATAGACAATTCAGAGTGGGTAGTCGACAAAATTAACGAATTAGGAAACGTATCGGTTGAGTCTGAAGTTACAGAATATGTTGATAGATCGACCATGTTGTATTCAAACAATAGTGATCCACAGTTTCAAGATATAGAATATGTTTATATAAAAAGAGAGGTTTTAAAACCATTCGAATTAGCAGATGCTATTATAAATCTATTTCAAGCAGTCGAAAATGTGCTTACACTTAATCTTATTAAAGCAACAGATAATGTATTATCTGCTATACAGAGCTTTAAAGACGCAAAAACATCATTCTATTACTACAAAAGGAGTGTATTCATATCATCAGAAACTACAACCACAGATCAATATAAAATGTGGGAAGGACAAGGAAGAGGAAAATATGCACTTAAATTAGAAAACGGAACAGTGAAAGAGTTTACTTTTTGGAAAGGTGTTATAGAAAAAGAAACAGATATCTCTCTTGGATATCTAATAAACTCAAATAGTCCAGTGCTACCAGAAAATTTACTATCATCTATTTCAGGTAAAGCACTACCACTCTTTGGAATAGATAGCTCATTGACATTTAAAGTTGGAAAGGCCGGAGAAATAGATTTAGGAAATCTAGCAATTAATTATTCAAATCTAAATCAAAAATCTAGCGTATCACGAACATCACAAACACTATCAAAATTTCAAATATCAGTATTTGAACAAAATGGTGCCAATGGTGTATATAAGAATATATCATCAAGTAATTATGGAGTCTCATCAATATTGAACTACAGATTACAGGATTTAGGAAAATCAAATATAAGTTATTCAAAGGGTAGATATGGTTCTGGTTGGAAAGGAGGTCCTGTAAAAGACTCAAATGGAAAGGTTATACATATAGAACCAGATAATCCACAGTATGTTGGGTGGCAAAGAAGGGGACAATTAACAGAGTTGGATTTAGAGTCTTATTATATAATAGAGGGCATAAAGAAAAAGGAAGACAATGAAGGAACAGATCAGGGTGGTCCCGGTAATGCCGGACAAGGAAATCCAAACTCTTCAAATGGTGGAACAAGTGGTGGTGGTGGAGGTGGGGGCTTCTATAGAATGCCAGCAGCGGTTGGTATAGCTAAAGTAATGATAGAACTTGTTATTGAAATATCAATAAAGTTATTCCCTGCTATAAATAAACTAATAGCATTAATAAAAAATCCGGCTTCTTTTTTCACAGAAATAATAAAGGCTAAATTAGAGGATCATTTTATAATTTTTAATCCAAGAGTAACTAGTATAATGAATGATGTTGCTCAGTATAGTAGGCGAGTAAAAAGTGCTAAAGACTATTATGAGAGAACTGGACTCGTTGATGAAATGAGAAGACTGGTTAAAAGTTCAGAATTAGCAAACTATCTACATGTGGATGATTTGGGAGAATTTAGATTAGTCATAGATGGTCCAGCATTAATTGGTTTTTTTGGAATATTGTTTGGATTAGAGTTAAATCTAACAAAGGCTTTTAATGGTGGTATTCCTATAAAACCAATATTTCAGGCAAATCCAGGAGGCGGGACCTTAGATCAATTATTTGGACTATTTGATTTAAATAAAAAATATAATAAACCAAAAATAGATAATATTTATGGATATAAGGATGGTAAAACAGATGAAATAGATCAAAAAGAACTTGAAGATAAGGTTATAAAAAATTTAGATTTGACAAAACCCGACGAGGAAAAAAAGAATGAAGTAAAAGGTCAAAATGGAGAAACTCAATACTACGAAGAAGTTTCAATTACCTACTCAACCGGTAAGTTCATAGAGGGAGTCGACTATAAATATATCTATTTAGATCAGCAAATCGAGGGATTAATAAAAGAAGGAGATGAATTAGTAAATAAAGAATCTGAAATTGACTTTTCTGGAAATGCACAAGATTCTATTGACAACTTATCAAAGGCTTCCGAAAAGTATCAACAAGCCTATGATTTATTGAATAAACATGATAAGAGTAAAGATTCTCTTAAAAAAACACTCTTGGAAAAAATAAAAGCATTAAAGGGTAAAATAAATATTGTTTCTCAGCCACTTTTTAAATTAATTTTAGGAATTGTCACATTGCCCATAAAAGTAATATTTGGAATAATAAAGTGGTTGATAGATTTCTTCAAACAGCTTGTTAACCCTGTTAAATTTCCAGGTCTAATGATTGAGTTTCTATCATTTAAATGGATTATGCAATTTTTCACACCAAAAGGACTTTTAGAACTTGCAGGTATAAAGTTTAAGCCAGAAAAATTAATAGAGTGGTGCATTGCAGTAAATATACCAAATCCTTTAAATGGATCAATACCTGGCTTTTCGGAGTATCTAATTCCAGATGATTATATAATAGCTGATTTAAATGAATTTTTAGATGTGGGGTTTGAAGCTAAATTACCAATTTATACAGCTAAACAATATAGAGACTTATGTTTAAGACCATTTAGACTATTCAATGTATTCTTATGCTTTATTGAAAAAATAGTTAATGCCTTTATAATGCTAATATGGGCGATAATGGGTATAACTGCTGTAATACCACCACCACTTTTAAAACTTTGTAAAAGATTACCCGAAAATATGGATCCTAAAGATTTACAGGATGTGGTAAATGGTATGTACAAAGATGACGATTTAAATATTGTATCTCCGAATCTATCTACCGAGGATCTTAAAAAGTATGGACCAGAAGGACCAGAAGGACCTGGAAAGGGATCTTATGATTTTATTTATGAAATAAAACTACCGGATGGAACAATTAAAAAAGACTTAAATAGAGATCAAGTTCAAAAAATCATGAATGATAATAAAGAATTGAATTTTGATTTTTTAAATTTTGAAACACTTGAATAAAAAAATACTATAAACATCAAATATTAAAACATAATCATATGCCTAAATCAAGAAATAGAAAAGATCACAAGAAAAAATCTCAAGCAAGAAGTCAAAGAATTGCTCAGGAAAAAAGAAAGATGGAGAAAATGCAAAGAGAGATGATAATGAATATTATCGAACAAGAAAAACAAAAAGGTATGTTTGAAAACTTACCACAGATTAATCCTACAATAGAAGGTCCACAGATAGATTTATCAAATGGTCCTACTATCTAATTGAATATTTGTTGACTTATTATCAAATAGAATTTTAGAAATCTTTTGACAGAGATACCTTCTAACCAATATGTATTTTTTACAATTTTTATTGGAAAGTTTGCACATACCTAAATAGTCATTTACGATCAAAATAGATTTTATTTTATTCTGGTCAGAACTCATTTAATAACTAATTTTAGTTATATATTAACTATAAAATAATAAAAATTACAATGGATATAAATATAAACAAAGAGGATTCAAGTTTGAATGACTTCCTTATTATATTCGATTCTATGAAATCAAGGCCCAGCCGAGTTTTGATACATGATAGATTCTTAGGAAAAGAATTTAACTCTATAGTAGAAAAGTATAAAGAAGATAAAATTAATGAAAAAAATTTTCTAACAGAATACATTCCAAGCTTAAATGATTATATTGTAAATGAAAAGGTATTAATTAAGATAAATAACCAAATTTGGATTTCATTTATAGAAGTTGATAAGCATATGGATGAGTCTATTGTAAATGAAGTTTGTTTTTTCTATAAAAAATCAGAGGATCTAAGTTTAGTTAATAAAATAATATCAGAGATACTCGAATGTACAATTGACTATGAACAAGATAGTATTTCTAAGTCTAACACAGTTTCTATAAATAATAACATTCTAGAGTTAGAACCAATATCAATAGTTGATGAGTATGATATAAATAATTTATACTCAGACGCCGTTGTAAAGAAGATTGAAAAAACTATGAAAAAAATTAAAAAGAAGAATAAAGGACTTCTCATAGTACATGGAGAAAGAGGTATTGGTAAGACAAATCTATCAAAGTATATTGCAAATAAAACAGATAGATTGTCAATATTTATTCCAAATAGTATGATAGAACAAACAGTAAATAATTTTGAATTTAAATCTTTTCTAAAGAAGTTTGAAAAATCACTTATTATAGTTGATGATTGTGAATTTCTTTATTCTTCATATAGTAAAATAAACTATTTTACCAATAATGTCTTACAACTTATCGATGGTTTCGATTCAGATATATTAAAAACTCAATTTTTGTTAATATTTAACAACGAAGATGAAGAAGAGATAGATGAAAATCTATTAAATTGTAATAGTTTAATAGATATTATAAAAATAGATACTATTTCACCAGAAAAGGCAACTGAACTAAGTAAAATATTGGGGAATAATAAAGTTTTCAAAGATGAAACTAAATTGATAGATATTTTTGGTAAAAATATAAAAGGTAAAAAGGAAACAATCGGTTTAAAATAAATAAATTATGATTTCAGAATTAGAAGATGAGAAAATACTAGAGTACTTAATGACTTCAGATCTAAATGAGAATTTAAAAATTGAAGAATATAAATATTTAATTCTTAAATTTAGAAGCTTTTATAAAATATTATATGGTAAGCACGATCTTTATAAGACGAATACTGAAATTAAAATTAGAAATCTTTCAGAAGATACAGACAAACTTAATAAAGAAATTTTAAGAACACAAGTGGAAAAGGCAGAGATTGAAAATAAATTAAATCAATCTTCATTACCAAGAAAACTAACTTGGAAAGAGAGATTTAGAGGAACAACTGATAAATTTTAAAAGAAGGTTTTTCAAAAATAATATATAAAGAAAAATATTTTGTTCTATGGAGTATATTGACAAATATGATCAACTTTTGAAGTTACTTACAGAGGAAGTTGAGATAGACGGAAAGAAATATTTTCTTAAAGAGGAGTTTGAAAAATTCTTTGTAAAAGGAAATAAGACAGCCGCTACAAGGGTTAGAAAGTTTATGCAAGAGATTAAGAAAAAATCTCAAGAGATTAGAGATGATGTTCAAAATTATAGAAAATCAATCTAATATGTAAATTACAAAATAAAGTCAGATTCAATCTGACTTTTTTGTTATAATATATAATAAAAGTATTTTCAACTTAATATATAAAGATATGAAGAAGTTTTCCAATATTACAGGTCAAAAAGTACCACAAGAGCCAAATTCAGAAATTAAAATAACCGAAGCAGATATTTTTAAATCCAAAGTAATGAAACTAATGGATGACTTCCTAAGAGTTCAAATGTATGGTCCAATAACAAGATATCATGTGGCAGGAACTATGAAGGTTGCTGGTAAAGAATTATTCTTAGAAGCTCTTATAGACCTATTGGATATAAAATCCAATGGTGATAAAATTAAAATGTTAGAGTCACTCAAAACCAATGTGACAAACTGGGAAATTTTAGAAGAAAAAATAGAAGAAATAAAATCTAAACCGAAGGATCTTTATAAGCACAAATCTGTTATTAAATCAATTTACAATAAATATAAATCAGATAAAGATCTATTAATTGAACAGACTAAAAAGTCAGCATTAAAACTAAAATCATCAGATACTATTAACAGCAGACACATAGCTTGTGAATACCTTAAAGAGGATTCTAACTTTAACGCTGAATTAATTAGTCTAATGTCTGATATCTATTTAAATAGATTAAAAGAGATATAACTACTTGGTAGTAACCGTTCTGAAGTCAGAAAGTATTTTATTTCTTAAATCTCTAAATTCAATATCTAATTCATCCCAAGTCCATCTTTTAGATATTAACTTGTAATAGATATAATTGGCCTTACTAAAGTCATATATCTTACCGTGTGTGGCTATTTGAGTACCAAACATTGGTATTCTTAAAGAGTGAAATAGAGATTTAATACCAATATAATATTCATCTTGCAATATCTTCTTCTTAGACTTTACCCAAGAATTTGAAGAAATATGTGAAAATGAATGCCTCAATGAGGTAATATTAGGTTCCCAATCAATTTTAATAGTTTCTAATATCCTAAATTTTTGTGGCGTAAAAAAACACTCAATAGTTGATGAATGATGATTTTTAAGATTATGATAGAATTGATCCTCTGTCATAATGTGAATATTAAAATTACCAGATCTAATTTCTTGATTTGTATTTGGGGTATTAGCGATCATAATAAAATCCCAATCAGAGTCCTTATTTATAGTACCATAAACTTGGCTACCAAAGACATAAATATTCTTCACCTTGGAAGGATGAATTTTTGAAACTTTAATCACATCATCAAATGTCGGAATCATAAACCTAATTCTTTAAATATATCATTTCTCTGCCTAGAAACCTCCTCAAATACTGAATATGTTACATACGACTCCACTTGTTTATCATCTATTAATTTAACTTCAAGATATCCATTGTAGTTGACTCTACTATCAATAACTTCATATAACTTATCAATCGTAAATCCTTTCTTTTCCGAAATACACTTTACTAGTAATCCACTTTCAACATTCATCATTGACTTCAATCGGTGATTTAATTCCGAAACCAGTGACTTTATATTACATTTTCTCAAATCTAAATCTTTCTCTTTTGTGTAATTAACGAATTCGTCTATGAAGTTTTGTGTCATTTTTAACTCTCTTGAGTATAATTTAGGTTTTGTGAGTTTATTTAAATAAAAAGTAGCACCTCTTAAATAACCATCATAGATATCTATACTATTTTGAATAAAGTAGTTAACAATGATTGGTGCACCAGATTCTAATCCTGAACAATATGAAGCATTAGATGTTCTTGTATATCTTCGATTTACTTTATAGTCTGTGAATATTTTTAAAAAATCATCATTTTTCTTTCTAAGAATTATACTCTTAGACTTACCGTAACTTAAATCAGAGACTTTTTGTTTTAATTCCTTAAAAGTTATTTTTTCATCATAAATAACTTTTTGATCACCAGTATTTGAACACTGTTTTTTAAAGTTTATAAGTTCGACAAAATTATCAAGGCCAACATTACTAAGAGAATCTCTTGAAACAATACCATTTTCAAAATCTTGAAGTATAGGATATTCCTTTTTTACATCTTCTAATAATTCTAAATTATATTTAATATTCTCGTATGTTAATATCATACTAGCAAATATAATTAAAATAATTATCTATTCCTAAAATTTTCGAATTTTGCAATTATTTTCTTATTGACTGAATCAATTGTTATTCCTTTTTCAGGTCTCATTGCTTTATTAGCACCAGCTCTTACAAAATCTTCTTTTGATACTTGATTAGAGTTACCAGATTTACCCACTAAGTGGTATGTATAGCTTTCGTTGGTATCTTGTCCAGTAAATTCAACACCCTTAGTATCATACTCTACAGATTTCCCCTCTTCAAATGAATCTATTTTATCTTTAAGATTATCAACAAATTCACGAGCAACCTTTTTCATCACATCTGTATATTTTTCAGTTTGATATGCAATCATCATTGCATCCTTGTTGTATTTTAAAAATCCCCAACCTTGAAGATTTGTTATAGAAGGGTGTCCACCTGAATTTCTTGTAATTAATTCCCAAACGGAAATTTTATAGTCTTTTAAAATGTTCATTTGTTGTTCACTTAAATCACCGTAAATAGTATTCATTGAGTCTTTAAGATCATCAGAATTTATATCAATTATTTTACCATCTTTATAAATACAATCACTATAGAATGCCTCTAAATCGGAATATTTAAATCCTACTCCAACATAATCAGGTCCTTCTTCTTTTTGCATTTTTTTCCAATCTTGTGATGTTTCAAATTCCTTTTTTATACAATCTAAAGATATTAGAATCTTGGTCAATATTGGTTGATGCTCAGCAACAACTTCTTTTGCTATTTCTCCTAAATTTATATCTTTTAGTTTCTTCTCCTTAAATGGGTTACAACTGACTTGTATAAGACCCATTCCCCAAATTATACAAATAAAATTAGCTTCTGGAAAATTTTTAAATGGTACATATCTATCATATGAACCAGGCTGTATCATATTACCACCACCATATTGTATAATAATTTTATGCTTATCATCATAATGAACACCCTTTCCAACCTTAGCACCTTTTTCAGATGAAAGTATTTGATGTTTTCTACTAGTTGGATCAAACTCACTGACTTCTCCAGTTTCGGGATCTTCAATGAATCTATAATTCTTCATTCTTTCAATATATTTTGCAATATTCTGCATAAGAACTTCAGGCTTTGCTAGAACACCCGCTCTATCAGATACACGAGCGTTATTTATGTAGTGTCTTAAATTATTAAACATAGAATATAAAGAAGGTGTACAATCTAAGACCATACACTCTAAAATATTTTTATTTATATGATCTCTTTTACCATCCATACTTCTAACACTAATTCTCTTGTTTTTATATGCTAATAGTAATCTATTAACAACAAATCCCATCATAAATCTATTTCTCTCGCCAGATAATTCTCTATCAAATTTAAAAATAGAATTCTGAACATCATCGGGAGTTATATTGTGTCTAAGAAAATTTGCAGAATCTACAGTTTTAATTAATTCAATGTCACCAGGTGTAAATACATCAGAATAAGATATTTCACCAGATATAATTTCAACATTAGAACGGGCCGGTTTAAAATATGTACCCTCTGTATCACCAGCGCCTACTTGTTTATCATGATGATCCGATTGTATTTTGAACATTGGCTTACCATGTGCAAAATCAACAAGAACACATAAATTTCCCTCCTTATGATTTTTTATTGCGAACTCCATTCCACCATATTGTATTTGATGAGACTCTACAGTTTTAACTTGATAATATGTCTCAAGAAAATACTTCATCGCCAACGCGGATGTAACTCCATCAAGATCTTTATGGAAATATATTTCGGCGGTTTTCATGTCACCAATTATTTTCTTGATATTTCTTATACCTACTTCTTCGTTTACGAATGAATTATAATTTAGCATATAATTTACTATTTTTTGTATATATTAAAAATATTATGGAATTAACTTCTACATAAACTTTTACTAATTCTAAATCCAAATAATCAAGTTTAGATACTATTTCTGATTGTCTTTCTAAAAATTCATCCGAGTTTATATACTGACTCAATGAGTATGGACTTGACTTATCTTCTGATACCAGTCTAACCTGGATATATGGCTTAAATCCTAATTTAATATCTTGATCAGTAATATTTGTATCTACTACATTAAACTGATGTAGTTTTTTACCAAAAACTACAGATATTCTAAAATCATCAATAAAGTCACTAAACACCTCTTTAACATCTTCTCTATCTGCATTCCAGAAATCTTTTCTATTCTCGAAGTATTTTAAGTATTTCATTTTTTGAATCCTTTTATATCCTTATTTGATTTTTCTTGCGAATCGAATTTAGTATCAAAGAAATTATCATCAATACCAACAATCTTAGTATCAGGAGATATCGAAGCATATGGTCCAAGTTCACCACTTCTAAAAACACCACCATTCATATCACTGTTAAGAACACCATTCATAAAATAGCAATCATTTAGTGTACTATTCTCAACTCTGCAGCTTAGAACTTTACTTTTATAAATATCAGAAGCATCAATTTTAGACTTTGATATTTGACTATTATTTATTTCACACCCATAAAAATTAGAAGAATCATATATTCCATTAAGTATTTTACAATTAACAAATTCAAACCCTTTAAGTGGTAGGTTACATTTTATATCAGCATCTATAATTTCTATTTTTTGAGTAGATGTTACAAAGTTTATAATACAATCCTTTAACCCATCTGTACCTTTAATTAAATCCCAAAGTCTTTCATAAATTCTGACAAAATAAGAGCTAACAAGTTCATACATATGGTTCTGATCAATTTGAATTTGTATAGATGGAAATTCGACTATAAAATTATCATATTTTGAAAAGGTTTTAAACTTTGAAATATTATCTTCTAAATAAAGTTCTAATTTTTTACTATCAGACTCGTTAAATCCAACGTCTATTGAGTTATAAACATCTATTATAAATCTATCAAGAAAATAAACAATATTACCAATATTATTTTCATAATCAATTCCGCCAATATATCTATATTCTAATCTTTGAGTTTTTTTATCGTTATTTATATTCAAGAAATTAACACCATAATATTTATCATTTGGTAAAAGTAAACTATTCTTAATAGAATCAATCGGTATATTAAAAAAGTCATATTCCCTAAATGGAATAATTGTTTTAATTGACTGTGCATAGATATTGCCTTTTCTAGAAGGATAGAATCTATAAATTTCATCCTCATCCGTATTTAAAATCAATTTAAGAACATTGAGATCATTTAAATCTTTATCGCCAAAAAAAGAGACATTAAAGTGTATAGAACACTTATCATTGGTATATCCATAATTTTGAATAAATTTTAATATCTTAATTAAATAGAATTTAGCATCATTATATTCCATTGGTCCGGTTACTAATTCAACCATGTTTGAACCACCACTTAGATCTGGTTCTATTTTAAAATTTTTATCATCTGGTGTGAATTCTGAATGATATTGTCTAAATCCATGAACTTTCACAGGATTAAGATCCTTATTTAGAATTTCCAATGTTTTATAAAAGGATAAATCTTTCATGTAGAACTCAAACTCAAATCCAATTTTAGATTTACAGAGCTTGTCATACTCATGAATAAATTTTTCAGAATACTTTTTCATTCATTATATATTAAAAATAGTTAGTTTAATAATTTAACAAGTAAGGAGACACTATTGATAGAATATATAATTTTAATAAAATGAAATTAAGTAGTCTTATATATGGACGATAATAATAAAATGACCTTCTTTTGTGTCTATTGTAGGACTAGAAAAAAGTTTGATAAATTCATAAAGGTTAATAAAATTAAAAATAAGTATATAATTGATATAAAGAAAATTGTAGAGGAAGAGGAGGTCTCTATGAGTGAAGATAGGACATATTTAAAAATTTTAATTTTTAATAAAATACAACAAGCGGTAGATAGAAAGAAAGATATCTACTATATTCCAGATTTTGACAGTGAATTTTCTATAGAGAAATTGTTGAATCTAAAGAAAATACTTGGTGAAAATAACTTTAATGTCTTGATATTTTATAACGAATTTAGAAAAAATCAAGAAATAATGGACGATGTTTTTTCTAACCTATCAAAATTTTCTAACTCTCAAATTATTAGAGATTACTAATATGATAATATATATTCTATGGCAGAATATACAGCATCACCTTTAGGTTTAATACCAGGTACCGGTTTCGGATATGAAAGTACGGAAGAAACCGGAACAAGATCATTATTTTCAACAAGAAATAATTTTAAAAAGTTTAATAATAAAACTGGATTATATCCACATCCATTATCTTTTGATCCCAATACACACAGTGATGAAGTATATAATATCAGTACATCTAATATTATTGATAAACTTTCAGGATATCCATGTATGAAATTAAAATTTGCAGACTTCGCATATTGTAGGGACTATGGTGTATATCCAAATAATAGACTAGTCATATGTAGAAGATTCCAGTCTCCAATGATCGATGACTTAACATTAGCTGGTAGAGATAATGGATCAGAACCGATATCCACCTTAATATCTTGGGCACCAGATACAGAGTCAATACTTAGCTTTAATTTTGGTGAAGTATGGGTGGAAGCACAGGCATCATTTAAAGAACTGTTAAATGATGTTGGTGGTGATTTCAGGCTACCTTTTAAATTAGGAGATGTTTTATTCTCTGGGGCAGACATAGTTCCACTACCCGGATTCACGGAAGGCCTTCAGAGAAAAATTCTAGAAAAACTTGGAATAATACAACAAGGAAATGCTGACATAATTCCATCAGGAACTCCAAATTTAATTAAAGAATCAAAACAAAGACAATTAATAAAAGAGGACCAAGCTGGATCGGGACTAATGGGAAAGGTTAGTGTTACTGTAAAATGTTCTTGGGAGCAAAAGTTCATTTCAGGTGTAGACCCTACACTAGTCTATTATGACATACTACAAACAATCTTAGCATTTGGTGGATCACAAGCGGTTTTTTATTTAGGAAAAAGATCAAATTTGGGAAATTTAGATTCAAAATTGCAAGACTTTCTAAAGCCAGGAGGAGCAACAAGGCTCATTAAAGCTGTTGTTGAAGCCTTTACAGACGCCTTAAATGGAATTATCACAGAAGTAAATAAACTTATTAGAAAATTCTTTATGGGAGATGAGGAAAATTCCGGGTCCTCAGAAGCAAAAACAGAAGAGCAGGTAAAGGCAGATAATGAAAAAACAGTCGCTGATGCACAATCTGCCGCGGGAAAAGTGATAAAAGGATTTTTTGATACAGTAATAAAAAAATACAGAGTTCAAGCACTTGGTATAGTTACAACTTTAACAGGTCTACCATCAACACCTTGGCACGTTACAATAGGTAATCCATTAAGACCAATTTTTTCAAGTGGTGATATGCTAACTTCAGACGTTAAAGTTAACTTAGGACCACAACTAGCTTTTAATGATTTACCATCATATATAGAGTGTGAATTTACTCTAACAAGTGCAAGAAATCTTGGTATAGATGAGATTTTTGAAAAACTAACTTGCAGCGGAGTCAGAACATCGACAGAAGCCCCAACATTTTGGAATACAGATCCAGAGCCAGAAAATACACCAGAATCGACAACCCCAGGTCCAACTGGTGGTTCAACGGGACCAGCACCATCTGAGTCAAAACAAGAAGATAATACAACTTCTAATCCACCAGGTCCAACTGGAGCCACTGGTGGTGCACCTACTCAAGAACAGTCAAAGGTTGGAATTGAGGCATCAACAGGAACTGCTTCTACAACAGGAGAAACCATAAACCCTGATCCAAATAGTAGCGAACCAGTTTTAGGAAAGGCACAAGAACTAGCACCTTCAGATCAAGAATATACGGTTAAACCAGGAGATTCTTTCTATAAAATAGCAAAGAATAAACTTGGGCCTAATGCTACTCCAGCTGAGGTAAATGCAGAAATGAAGAATATTATAGCTAAAAATAAAAATAAAAACCTTGCTGAAGCAGATGGTGTTGTTAAAGCTAATCAGTCAGATCCGGATTACCTACAAATAGGAGATAAATTAATAATTTAAAATGAATATAACAGACATAAATAAATTAAAAAGATCATCTTCTAATGATAATTTATATGATTTAACGAAATTAACATATAGAACGACATTCGATTCAGTATCATATGGTGAGTATATAGTTCAAAAAGGAGAAGAGATGAGAATAGATTTAGTCTGTCATTCTATATATGGTAATGTAGATAATGTGGATAAGATATTAAATGCTAATAATATTAGTAATCCACTAAATATAAAAGAAGGCACCTTATTAAGATACCCATTAGTTGATTTTATAGAAAATACAGAAGTTAATGAGAGTCTAACAAACGATGTACAATCAGCACTTGCAAATCCAGGAAAATCAAAATCAACAGATCCATCAAGACAAGCCTATGTGGAACAAAATTATTCACTACCTCCGACTGTAATGGCACAACCAACAAGGCAAGTAGTTATAGAGAATGGTGTTGTTAAGGTAGGAAATGGCCTATTTAATAAATAATCTATGGCTTACGAAATTAAAAACGGGCAATTAGTAGCAAAAGATACCGCTGGAGATACTAGAAGATTTTCCAAAAATGCAATAGATATCATTATAGGAGAATGCAAAAGAAGAGGTGTCACAAATAAGTATATAATTGCCGGAATATTAGCAACTGTCTCAAAAGAGTCTGGATTTGTACCACAAAATGAAGGTCTAAATTATAGTGAAGAAGGTCTTTTAAAAAACTTTGGAAAATATTTTAAAAATGGAAGGGCTAATACTAAAGATTATGCGAGAAAACCAGAGAAAATTGCAAACTATATCTATGGTGGAGAATTCGGTAGTGATGGAAAATATAGATTAGGAAGAGGTGGTAATAATAATCCAGGAGATGGATGGAAATATAGAGGTCGAGGATTTAATCAAATAACATTTAAAAGTGGGTATGAAGCAAAACAAAAGTATATACCAGGATTAGTAAATAATCCAGAATTATTGAATAATGAAAGAGATGCTGCAATTGCGTGTGTGGCTTTTTATGTAGATGGTGATTTTAATAGTAAAAAAAGAATTAAATCAAAATTTGGTGTAGATTCAGTAAATGATTTTAATAATTGGGATCAAGCACTAATGTGTGTAATTAACATGACCGCTGGATTTGGTAACTCAACATCTAGTGATGTAGTTCAGACTAATTATAAAAAGGGAAAACTTTGTCACAAATTTCTCATTGAGTATTTAGAAGCGAATCCACAAGGAACAACCGCTCCACCTGAAAATCCATCAACATCACCAGATCAAGGTGCTGATAATCAAGCTCAACAGGACCAACAAAATCAACAGGACCAACAAGCAAGTGGTGGAAGTAATCAAAATGACACAGGAACTGGTGGTGGAGATTCAGGAACATCAGCAAATAATGGTCAACCAATAACAGTACTGACACAATCTTTTAAACCATCTTATAAACCAACTGACATAAAACTAAATGTTGATGGATATGGTGAAAATGATAAAAAGAAAATATCAGAGCAAACAGGAACACAACCGTTTGTATATTATAATGGGGTTCAAATTTCATATAGAGATGTTCAAGCCTTTAAATTATATCATAGGGGAATATTACCATCAGTAGAAATAACAATGCTTGACTCATATGGTATCTTGAGAGAAGATGGATTTCCACATGATGATACACTGGTAACAGTTTACATAAGCTCAAGATCAGATAATTTAAGATCTATACATATGGATTTTAAAATAATAGACTTTAAAGATTTAGGAAATAATATGTACTCATTAGTGGGTCTGTGCCACACCCCTGAATTATTTTTAAGAAAATTTGTCAGTTATAAGGGTAAAACATCACATGAGACTTTACAAGAAGTGGCTAGACAATGTCAATTAGGATTCTGCTCAAACATAAGTAACAGTGATGATAAAATGACGTATATAAATACAGGTTTCAAAAATACAGAATTTATTGAACAAGTTATAAATAACTCATATGTTTCAGAAAACTCATATCAATATGTTTATATTGATTATTTTTACAATTTATGTTATGTAGATTTAGAAAAAGAATTAAAAAGAGATAATAAAAATGACAAACAAGTTGTGAGCTTTGGGTGGAGGTATATAAATTCAGAAAAAGATGATAAGGATAAGGATGAAGAAGTTCAGGATCTATTTCTATCTAATGATAAAGGGTTAAAAAATTCTATTTCATACTTTGAAGAATTTGAAATAATAAATAAATCAACTAAAGTTTCATTAGAAAAGGCTTATAGAACTAAAACAAAATATTATGACTCAATTAGAAAAGAGATTTTAATATTTGATGTAGAGTCTGAGACATCAGATGGTACAAAATCTATAATATTAAAAGGTGCTGTAAATGATGATAAATCATTTAAAGATAACACAACTAGTGTGTATCTTGGTAAATTTGATACCTATGATGATGGCCAAGGAAATGTTCATAAAAACTTTAATTACTCATTATCATTAAATAGGCAGAATCTAGATGATCTTACAAAGGTGTCTTGCATTTTAAGAATGCCATCACCAAACTATAATCTATATGTTTATCAAAAAACACCCATCTATTTCTCTCCACAAAAAAAGACACCAACTATTCAAAATGATTTTTACAAAAGAATATCTGGAGAAGATTGGTTAATTGTTGACATTGAATTTGATACAATGAATGGTAAATATACACAAATTGTAAAAGCAATAAAGAGGGAGCTTAGCCTCC
>JACCDW010186243.1_pt1 | contig 27697 bp, 20 predicted proteins | sample 7449781 | NCBI WGS metagenome assembly JACCDW01 (sample SAMN15323449, study PRJNA562643) | freshwater metagenome | isolation source: river surface water | place: USA:Blue River Watershed | collected 2017-08-18
GGGCCAACCGATGATTTCTCACGACCAGGCAGAATGTGGTGGTCAGTACCCGAGGGCGTCACAGAATTCAACACCTGGCGAGAGACGACAACTGTTTACCACGAAGGAGTCCCGGGTCATCACCTGCAGATTGCGCAGTCTGTTTATGTGAAAGACCAATTGAATGATTGGCGAAGACTTGCTGCTGGAACCTCCGGACACGCAGAAGGCTGGGCACTCTACGCTGAGCGGCTGATGGAAAAATTCGGGTTCCTCGACGATCCAGCAGATCGCATGGGAATGCTGGATGGCCAAAGAATGCGAGCTGCCAGAGTGGTTCTAGATATCGGTGTACACACCGAAAAGCAAAAACTGACTGGCGGTGGAGTATGGGATTTTGATTACGCCCTTGACTTCATGACTAAAAACGTAAACCTCAGCCCAGAATTTGTTCGGTTTGAGGTCACTCGCTATTTCGGATGGCCAGGACAAGCTCCCAGCTACAAGGTCGGGCAGCGAATCTGGGAGCAAATTCTCGCTGACTACCAGGCTCGCAAAGGCGATAGCTTCAGCTTGAAAGAATTCCACCGAGTAGCACTCAACCTAGGTGGCCTGGGTCTTGATACCCTGCGCCGAGCAATGGAGAGAGCCTAAATAGCTTTTTTTGGTTACGCTAAAGCTCGTGTCCAAGGTTCTTTCTTCGTTGCCGGTTGGTGAAAAGGTAGGCATTGCCTTTTCCGGTGGGTTAGACACGTCGGTTGCGGTTGCATGGATGAAAGAAAAGGGAGCAATCCCCTACGCCTACACCGCCAACCTGGGCCAGTATGACGAGCCGGATATTGATTCCGTTCCTGCCAGAGCAAAGGAATACGGAGCGCAAGGCGCGAGACTGGTGGATTGCCGCGAACAACTGGCTGAAGAAGGTTTAGTTGCAATCGCCTGTGGTGCATTCCACATCAGAACTGGCGGCAAGGTTTACTTCAACACCACTCCCCTTGGACGAGCCGTCACTGGCACCCTACTTGTAAGAGCCATGCAAGAAGATGGAGTATCGATCTGGGGAGACGGCTCAACATATAAAGGAAACGACATTGAGCGTTTCTACCGCTATGGGCTTCTAGCAAACCCCGACCTAAAAATTTATAAACCATGGCTTGATCAAGAATTTGTCTCAGAGCTTGGCGGAAGAGCGGAAATGAGCCAATGGCTTTCTGCTCGCAATCTTCCCTATCGAGCATCCTCTGAGAAGGCATACTCAACCGATGCCAACCTGCTCGGCGCTACCCACGAGGCGAAAAGCTTAGAGCTGCTTTCAACTTCGCTCTCAATTGTCGAGCCGATCATGGGAGTTAAGTTCTGGGATGAAGCAGTAAAGATTCAACCTGAGAAGGTAACAATTGAGTTTGTTCAAGGTAGACCAGTTGCCATAAATGGCAAAAAGTTAAATTCTGCGCTTGATGTTTTGAGCGAGGCAAATGCAATTGGCGGTCGACACGGCCTTGGCATGAGCGACCAGATTGAAAACAGAATTATTGAAGCAAAGAGCCGTGGCATCTACGAAGCGCCGGGCATGGCACTTCTCCACATCGCCTATGAAAGACTCATTAGCGCTATCCACAACGAGGACACCATCGCTAGCTATCACGAGCAGGGTCGGAGAATGGGAAGACTTCTATATGAGGGCCGTTGGCTTGACCCACAAACACTGATGCTTCGCGAATCGCTAATGCGCTGGGTTGCCTCGGCCATCAATGGCAGTGTCACATTGGAACTGAGACGCGGAGATGATTACACAATTCTCGACACCTCGGGAGAGCTCTCCTACCACCCAGAAAAACTTTCAATGGAGAAAACGGAAGATGCAGCATTTGGTCCAGGTGATCGGATTGGCCAGCTGACAATGAGAAATCTGGATATTGCTGACACCCGTAGCAAGCTAGATCTTTACCGAAAGCAGGGCCAAATCGACAAAGGCAATCTGGAGCTAACCTAAATTGAGCACTCACATTGCCGCCAAACCAGGCGAAATCGCTGAATCTATTCTTCTTCCTGGCGACCCGCTAAGAGCGAAATGGATAGCAGAAACCTTCTTTGATGAACCGGTGCAGTACAACTCGGTTAGGAACATGTTTGGCTACACCGGGACAGTAAATGGTAAGCGCGTCTCGGTTCAGGGCACGGGTATGGGTTCACCATCCATTGGAATCTACGCTTACGAACTGTTCAACGACTACGGCGTCCAAAAGGCCATTCGTGTAGGAACAGCAGGCGGCCTTGCCCCGACTCAGCTCAGGGACGTGGTCATCGCTATTTCCGCCTCGACCGATTCAAAAATAAATCGAAGAACCTATGGCGATTTAGATGTTGCCCCTGCTGCCAGTTATGAGCTTTTGGAGAAAACTGTTGCTAAAGCGCGAGCCATGGGTATCGCTCACCACATTGGAATGGTCGCATCCGGTGATCTCTTTTACGACGAAACAGATTCTCTGGAGCACTGGAAGAGGCTGGGGGTTCTGGCGCTGGAAATGGAAACTAGTCAGCTTTACACACTTGCCGCAAAATTCCGAAGGCAAGCTCTTAGCATCGTGACAGTCTCTGACATGATGGACGGCTCCGCTCACACCTCCGCTGAGGAACGCGAGACGGGTTTCAAAAACATGGTCGAGCTCGCCCTAGCTGCGATATAGAAAAGCTGCCAACTTGCCTTCGACAACTAACCTTGTAGGTTTTCTTCTGCTGGCAATAGTGATCATTGTGGTACCAGGCCCAAGCGTTTTGTTTGCCATCGGAAGGGCACTGGTGCTTGGTACAAGGCTTGCCGTGTTGTCCGTGCTCGGCAACGCTATCGGCGTCGGGTTGCAAATAGTGGTGGTGTCTTTGGGTCTTGGAGTCCTAATTCAACAAGCGCCCACTTTATTTTTTGGAATCAAGATTGTCGGAGCCCTGGTCATTTCTTATCTAGGCATAAGGGCATTCATCGACCGCGGAAAATTGGACATTGCCAACGAGGAGTCCAGTACGTCCAAAGTAGTGATTCAACAGTCGATACTGGTAGGCATCACAAATGCCAAGACGTTTGTATTCTTTATTGCCGCTCTACCTTCCTTTGTTTCTCCCAGCGATGGCAGTCCAATAATCCAAATGCTTTTTCTTGGGTTGATTTTCAGCATTATTGGAATAGCTAGCGACATGATCTATGCCATTTCAGCTGGTAAGGCAAGAGATTGGTTATCAACTTCTGAAAAGAGACTTGCCAATTTTCGAGGAATCGGCGGAATTGCATTGACTTTGCTCGGCATCTACATGTTCTTTGACGCATTCTGAACGTTTTGTAATCTTTTCCGCGCGCGAGCGGGCTTTTGAGGCGTAAATTACACATGCATGGCTAGGGAGAAAATTGATGGCTTTTATAGATTTTGCTGGACCAATAACTCTTAACCCTCAACTAAAACTTGAGTCTTGAGTAATTTGCAATGGGATTTCTTGATTTGATCTTTCCGCAAGTCGGAATGGCGAAGGCAAAAATACTCCGTAATGTATTGCCATACAAAAGCCCACCGATTCCAAGGACAATGAATGAAGAAAATGAAACTCCTTGCAGCTCTAACTGCGGTCACAGCCACCCTTACTCTTTCGGCCTGCGCCCCCGCCGCAGAGGAATCCGCCGAAGGATTCGGCGAACTTTCTGTTCAGTTTTCATGGATAAAAAATGCTGAGTTTGCGGGAGAGTATTTCGCAGACAACAGCGGCTACTACCAAGAAGCTGGGTTCAGTTCAGTTAACTTCATCGCCGGTCCAACGGCTACGACTGCCGTTGTTTTATCAGGTGATGTGCTGGTTGGACTCTCCGATGCGATCGCTGTTACCCCAGTTATTACCGAAGAGGGAGCACCGCTCAAAATTATTGGTGCGACCTATCAGAAGAGTCCTTTCACAATCCTTTCGCTAAAAGACGGGGCGAACATCCAAACCCCTCAGGATCTGATTGGAAAGCGAATAGGCGTTCAAGCAGGTGGTAATGAGACATTATTTGATGCCCTCTTGGCAGCTAATGGCATTGATGCGAGTGAAGTCACCAAGGTGCCTGTCGAATATGATCCTGCCCCGCTGGTGAATGGCGAAGTAGACGGCTTCCTGGCCTACATTACTAACGAGTCAATCACTGTTCAGAACCTCGGTTTTGAGGTTACTAACCTGCTGTTTGCCGACAATGGTCTGCCATTCGTTGCCGAGGCTTTCGTGGTAACGCAAGATTCAATCGATAATAGGCGTGAAGAGTTGAAGGCGTTCCTGTGGGCAACTATTCGCGGTTGGAAAGACGCAATCGCAAATCCAGACGAGGGAGCGAGGCTGGCTGTAGAAATTTACGGCAAAGACCTAGGGCTAGACATCAAGAAGGAACAGCAGCAGTCAAGAGCACAAAATGAACTGCTCGTTGTGACAGATGAGACAAAAGCAAATGGCTTGCTTACGATTTCGCCAGCTCTTCAAGAACTCAACATCCAAACCTTGGCACGCGCTGGTTACACCATCACAGCCGATCAGCTGTTTGACATGAGCCTTTTGGAAGAGGTTTACGCCGAACACCCAGAACTGCTGGAGTAACCTGCGGTGACTGACCAAATTAATGCCGCTGCCCACTCGCTGGGCAGCGGCATTACCATTTCAGGACTTAGCAAGACTTTCAATCTTGGGCGAGAAACTGTTCAAGCGCTCGATAATGCCACGCTTCACTCCGAGCGCGGTTCTTTCTTGTCTCTGCTGGGCCCTTCCGGTTGCGGAAAGTCTACGATTCTCAGAATTTTGGCTGGCCTTGAGACTCCAACCAGTGGAAGCGTGACAGTTGATGGAATGGATCCGGAAGAATTGCGCAGGGACCACCGACTCGGCATTGCCTTTCAAGATTCAGCACTTCTGCCATGGCGTTCGGTAGTCGCTAACATCAGATTGCCATTTGAGTTAGCGCACGTGTCGCCTGATCAGGGGCTAATCAATGAACTGATACGGCTAGTTGGTTTGCAGGGGTTTGAAAACGCGAAGCCTGCACAGTTGTCTGGCGGAATGCGTCAGCGCGTTTCAATTGCACGCGCACTGGTGGTTCAGCCTTCTGTTTTACTTCTGGACGAACCGTTTGGCGCGCTCGATGACATGACTAGGCAGCGACTAAACCTCGAGCTGCTGAGAATTTGGACAGAAAAACCAGCGACGACACTGATGGTAACCCACGGAATTTCGGAAGCTATTTTCCTGTCTGATCAGGTTGCCGTGATGAGTCCGAGGCCAGGCCGAATCAAAGAAATCATTGACGTAGATCTGCCAAGGCCGAGAACTCCAGAAATGATGAGAACGCCGGAATTCCACAGATTACATGATCAAGCTTCGGAATTACTTTTTGGATCCTCAGCCCAATCGGTTGAAAATGATTAGAGCAAAACTCCAAATCCCACCGCATCTGGTTGGCGCAGTTGGTTTGCTAATAACCATCGCGACCTGGTGGTTTCTGGCAGAGACAGTCTTCGCAGGCATTGGCGTCAGGCCGGATGGATCAGGTGGAGCAATCCCCACTCCCCTGCAGGTTGTAAATCAAATCTGGGCTGATGGTTTTGACTTTTATTGGAGAAATGGAGCGGTAACGCTGGCAGCGGCTGCACTTGGATTCTTGTGGGGAAATCTACTTGCTCTCACGGTGGCCGCCATTGCCCTAGTGCTGCCGAAAATAGAGGCGCTCTCAACTCAAGTCGCGATTATCACCTACTGCATTCCAATAGTTGCGATCGGTCCAATTGTGCGATTGGTGGTTGGGGCTCCTGGAGAAGGTGAGCCCGCACCAGCAGCCATTGTCTTGGCGGCGCTCAGTGTTTTCTTCACCACCTATGTCGGAGCTCTCACTGGAGTTAAGGGAGCTGACAGAAAAACGCTCGATTTAGTAACGGCCTACGGAGGAAATGCGTGGCATCGACTGATTAAAGTTCAGATGCTTTCTGCTCTTCCATCTATCTTCGCAGCATTCAAGATTGCAGCGCCAGCGGCATTCTTGGGTGCAATTTTGGGCGAGTATGTTGGTGGCCCGGATGCTGGATTTGGTCCTGCCATGGTAAATGCTCAGCAGTCACTTGAGGTTGCGAGAGTTTGGGGAGTTGCTCTAGTTTCTGGTCTGATTGCCGGTGCTGGCTACGCTCTGTTTTCTTTCCTGTCAAAACTTGTCACCCCATGGGCTAGGGGGCAGTGATGAACTTCAAGCTGGAAGACGCAGAAGATAAATCCCTAATCGCGGTCAGAGCTCGCGTTCGGCGCGAAGAAATTCGTCACCAACTAAAACTCCTGGGCGAAGGTCTGACAAATACCGCTTTATCACTGCTAATCGTGATGGCTATTTGGGTGATTGCTCTGTGGGCGTTTGATGTTACGCCCTACATCGGTAAAGGACCGATTGACGTTTTCAACTACCTCTTCGTAACCGAAAAATCGAGTGAAAACCTCGGGCTAGTTTGGGCTGCGCTAATGCAAACCTTGGTTGATGCCTCAATCGGCTTCACTTTTGGTCTGTTCATTGCAACCGCAGTCGCAGTGCTCTTTTCCCTGTCCAAGGGAATTGAGCAAGCGTTGATGCCGCTGGCGATGCTGCTAAGGTCAGTGCCGCTGATTGCCATGGCGCCTATCCTGATTTTGATTTTTGGTCGACAGCAGGTCACCGTGGCGGTTATGGGGGCAATTGTCGTGTTATTTCCGGCACTGGTAAACATTGTTTTTGGCCTTAGATCGGCAACTCCCGCGATGTTGGATGTCTCCAAGATTTATGGTGCCAATAAATTCTCACAGCTTCGATACGTTGCTTTTCCCGCCTCGCTCCCATCTTTTTTTGCCGCAGTAAAGATTTCTGTGCCTGGTGCAATTACCGGCGCACTTTTGGTTGAGTGGCTGGCAACCGGCCAAGGCATTGGCTACGGAAACATTTCAGCTGAGGGTAGAGCAAAAACAAATGAGGTTTGGGCGTACGTCGTTGTGATAACGCTTGTTTCAATTTTGCTTTACAACCTAGTTGGCATACTTGAGCGCTATGTCTTGTCAAGGTTTGGACAGGCTACTCGAAAGTCCCGCTAGTCTTCAAAAATATCTATGGCTTGGTTTTTGGAATCTTGGGTTCTGCTTTTTCTTTGGCGGACTCTTTGCGAGTGGCATAAGCAAATAGCGCCAGACCCGCGACAAGCGCCCCGGCTCCGACTCCGTAAGAAATGACCTCGGTGGCTCTGTTGGCATCCACAAACACACCAACAAACACAACGGCAATAATCGCCACAACCACTCCGATGAGTTTTGACTTGAGATCATCCAAATCTCTTACCTGCAGCCAAGCGGGCACTTTGATGTCAGTGTCGATGAATAGTTCATAAAGTCCATAACCAATGACCAGCAGAACGGTTCCAAGCAAAATGCCATCAACCGCCGTTAGAACACTGACGATGGTCTCCTTCAGGCTCTCCTGATTGGTGAGGCTGGCGAGGACGGAGCGCACCATTTCAACTGATCCTTGTCCCATCAGCAAAAGAGCACCGAGCAAAGAGGCAATGGCCGGGACCAGCACGGCATAACGAGTAAGTCCCATGAGTGAGCGCATCTTTGGACTATACCATTTAGTTTTTTGGCGCCCTCGGCAGGAATCGAACCTGCGACCAAGAGATTAGAAGGCTCTTGCTCTATCCACTGAGCTACGAGGGCAGCTGGAAACAAAGAGAGTTTAGTGCAATGGCTCTCAGGCGGCCCACTTCGAGCTGCCTGCAACAGCAGCTTCCCACCCGCGCTTGACTCCCTTGAAGGCATAAATCAACCCGGCTGTTAGAAGAATGACAGCGATGAAGTAGCCTCCGAAAGTTGAAATAACCCCGCTGCTGACCAGGGAAGTGATCGCCCATCCTGATGCACCCACCAATGTCGCCCCAGCGATTGTTCGAATTGCTCCAAACCTTGCTGTCTCGCCAATCATGAGCCCAACCACGAGTAGTGGCTCCAGTGCATAACTCTCAACTTGAGCGGCGCCAGGAACTCCAAGGTAACTCGCCCAAAATAGACCGAACCATGCCACCAGTGATCCAACCGCGAGTAATGAGTAGAACGCTTGCTTGGGAGACAGGCCCATAAAGTCAGCTACACGTTTGTAAACAAAAGCGCCGATCAAAGTGAAGACCAATACAACTAGCAAGCTACTGGGGCTTGCAATCTGCAGTAAATACGCTCCGCCAATGATTCCCGCAGTTCCAAGTCCAAACGCAAGCCTGGCCACTATGGCAGCTGCCACTATCACAAAAGCAAGTAGCGGATCTTGCGTGACAAAAGCCGGTAGAGGTTCAGTTGGTATCGAATTTATATCGATGAGCCAGTTCATTATCAAGCCCGCGATAGCTGTCAACAAAGTCACACCAGCCGCGCTAACAAATGTTCTAATCAACCCTTGTCGAGCCGCGTCATAGGCTGTGAGGCCGTTTGTGATGTAGAGACCGGCTGCCAAGAAAGACGAATAGGTTTCAAACCCTGGGAGTTGAAGCAGGTTGAGAGCCAAGATATGAACAGACATCGGGATAAAAATTCCAGCGAAAAACAGCCAGACCCTGGGCAAGGGCCAACGCTCGCTCAAATAGCGAATGGTCAGAAAGCCAATGGTCGAGAGAACCATCCAACCTGCAATATTTACCCAGTCGCCGGATAAAACCATAATTGCAAGAAATGGCGCGGCTACCACCCCGCCACTGTTTACCCTGAAAAAGTGATAAACCAAGGCAGAAATTACTAGCCCAACAACAAGTATTCCTCTAACTAGTTCGACGTCGAGTTCGATCATTTACCGAAGACCTCCAACTGGCTGAGCTTCAGTCCTCTTTCGAAACGTGAGCGCAGAATGTCGACCTTTGAGCCGTGGGTATTCTCAACAAGTAGAAGAACAAGTCTGCCGTCGGCAAGCTCAGGAAAAACACTCTTGACCTTCCTGATAATCCGTTGGGGGAACAAGCAGTCAAGGTATGACAGCTGGATGAAGCTTGTATCCCAAACCTTTGTACCTGCTGCTGAACGCAAGAAGGCTAACGTTTCAGGGCGGCTAAGCCAGTGATACAGCGGTCCACTGACCAGAGCAAGTGGATAGTTACCAGCTAGCGATGCAGAGAAAATAACTGATCGCAAAGGTCTTTCCCAGCGATTCACCAACACCGGTAGAACTTTTTCATTTTCTAGATGCCAGCTCTTGAGCGTATCGATTGCTGACTCGGGGTCATTGGCCCCGCCGATATCAACTAGGAGTGTCTCCGTACCGTCGAGTTTCAGCTGGAAAAGCTCAAGAGCTCTTGGTTCCAGCCCAGCCAACTGAAGGCTAAGCGCAGCAGTCTCAGGCTTTATTCCTGCCAGTTCGCAAACTGCCTGGGCAACCGCAACGTTAACTGGGTGGTGGCCAGGAACTTCTGGAGTGTTCTCATTCGGAGAGCAATTGATGAACTTTGCACCATTTTGCTCACACCAGTCTTTGTACGCTGCAATCAAATCAGGTTGATTTACTCCGGTTACTAAATATTCACATTTCTCAACAGCGTTGAGAATGTTCATTCCAATCTCAAATTCGTCTAGCCCCTCGTCCTCCAAGTGATCTAGACGAATAGTTGGAATAACCACAATTTGCGCTTGCACATACTTTGCTTGCACGGTGTGAATCAGACGCGGCGACACAGCCATGCACTCAAAGACTCCATGGGTTGCTCCTGCTCGCATTCCACGCTTCACTGCTTGAGGCATCTCTGAAATTCCAGCAGTTCCAAGTCTTGAGGTGGCTTTCTCTGAGCCGTCTGGAAGCAATTCAACAGCGATGGTGCCGGTGACTTTTCCGTATGCCTTTATTCCGGAGTTAGCAAGACCTGAGTGAATGAGGCGAACTGTCCCCGATTTTCCGCGACTTCCTGTAACCAGGATTCTTAGTTGATAGTGATCCCGCGCAACCTTTGCACTTGTTGCGAGAGAGATAAGTAGAGCTCCATAGAAAATCACAGCCCCCAGTGAAATCCATCCTGGAATCCAAGTTGAAAAATCTACTGCGCCTAAAGTCCCCATTGACTTCTAGGCTACTCGCGCTCTCTTAGGTTGGGAAGAGCCTCGATGATGCTATTGGCTGCCATTCTGAGTGGCTTAATCACAGTTACTCGCGGATGCTCTTGCAATAAAACGGCAGTTGGTGCATCCATTGCAGTTAGACAAATCTGACCCTCATACCCATATCGATCCAGGGTCTCTAGCAAAACCAAATTGGTGCTTCGCTCTTGAGCTGTGCAGATGACAGCATCAGCTTCATTCAGTGGCAGTGAATATGCAAATTCAGGATCACTGATGTCGCCAAATAGCGTTGAATAACCTTCGGCAGCAAGCTTGCTCAGGGCCTGAGGATTTTGATCAACGATTAGCAAGTTAGCTCCCTTTTCCGCTAGACCGCCAATGACATTGGAGCCCAGACGGCCTGCGCCAATGACAATCGCGTCATAACGAGCCTCAATTGCTTCTTCGTCGAGTCGATCTTCTGCTGGGACGTCAAACTTCTTCAGCAGCGGCTGAAGGAATTTATACATTCGCTCGGAGTACAAAATGAAGTAGGTGGAGACTGTAAAGGTAATTACAGCAACCAATGTCACAAGGCTCAATGCTGATTGAGTCACTTGACCCAAGGAGAAACCAAGAGCCATCAGGATTAGTGAGAATTCACTTATTTGAGCGATAGCCACTGAGGTTCTAAAGGAAACCTGGTTTCTGTAGCCCAGCCAGCGCATGATTACCATCACTATCAGTGGCTTAGCTACTAAGACAAAGACTGAGATGATGATCGCCGGCACTATCTGTTGAAGTGCGCTTGAGAGACTGAGCGAAGACCCAAGTTGGATGAAAAAGAAAAGCACCATAATGTCGCGCAAGCTAACCATTTTGCTGCTAAGGCTTTCACGATAGGGAGTCGAAGCTAGCGCGACACCGGCAATAAATGCTCCTATCTCCATGGAGAGTCCAAGCCAGTGGCTAATTGCTGCCAGCGTCAATGCCCAGCCAACACCAAATATCAAAGTCAGCTCTTGGCTCTTGCTAAGCCAGGCCAAAAGCTTTGGCAGTAAGAATTTTGAAATGGCTGCGGCCGCAGCAATGTAGACGAGACTTCCAAAGACCAGGACTGGGATCGACCTGTCTACTTGTCCGGCGCTGGAACCGATAGCAGCAATAAACACCATAAAAATGATTACGAGTATGTCTTGGACAATCAAAAATCCAACAGCGATCTGACCATGCAGCTGGTCAATTTCTCTTCTATCCGACAAAATCTTCACAACAATAATGGTTGAAGAAAAAGTGATTGCGACAGCGATGTAGGCAGCTTGCGTCGGATCAAAACCAAATGCGAGAACTATCGCAAATCCCAAAATCGCTGTGAAAATTACCTGGCCCAAGCCAGTGAAAACTGCAACCTTACCTATGTTTCTAATCAGGCTTAGATCCAGTTTCAAGCCGACCAAGAAAAGTAGCAGAGCAATCCCAAGCTCAGCAAAGAGCTCAATCTCATCCTCGTAGTGGACAAGGTCTAAGAAAGTAGGGCCCAGCAGAACCCCAACAAAGATGTATGCCACGACCAATGGCTGCTTGGCAAACTTAGCTCCGAACCCAATCACTGCAGTCACCAGCAGAATCAGGGCCACTTGACCAAACGCGCTATCCACCATGTTCAAACAATAACAACCGATACTTATGCCGCTAGGTCGCGCTCTTCCCAGGCAGGCTCTACCCTAGAGTGGTGCGGGAGACAATGACTTTGAAAACCACCCAAATTCCGGGCCTGCCCTCTGCTGAGCTCGTCGAGGCCGCCATCGAACAGGTGCGGTCGTGGGTCGAACAATCAAAGAAACTAAAGATAAATAAGCCGTCGAAACGGCTGGCTGGACTGCTGCAAGATGAGCGTGGTCTGGAATTTGCTGTTGGCTTTATCGATGGAGTTATCAGACCAGAAGATCTTCGAGTCGCCGCTGGCAACTTTTACACCCTACGAACAATTACTCCGAGATTCTTGCCATTTCATCTGAGGATGATGGTGGCCCTGGGCGCAAACTTTGCTGTCTTGTTTCCCTGGCCCGTGGTGCCAATAGCTAGGGCTTTTTTGCGCCAATTGGTATCTCACCTTGTTCTAGATGCAAGAGGCAAAAAGCTCCGCAAATCAACCAAGAAGCTAGGGCTCGCAAGTACAACCCTCAACATAAATCTTCTTGGAGAAGCAGTTTTAGGAAAAGGAGAAGCGGATAAGCGTCTGGGTGCAGTGAAGGAAATACTCGCTCGACCAGAGACCGAATATGTCTCTGTCAAAGTCTCGGCGATAGTTTCTCCCCACTCCCCTTGGGCATTTGATCAAGCCGTCGATGAGGTTGTTGAGAGGCTAATCCCTCTATATGAGATTGCCAATTCCGCACCAACCAAGAAATTCATCAACTTAGACATGGAGGAATACAGAGATCTTGATCTGACGATCGCAGTTTTCAAGACGCTTCTTCAGAAACCGCAGTTCAAAAACCTGACAGCTGGAATCGTTTTGCAGGCTTACCTGCCAGACGCGCTGAGGGCGATGATTGATCTTCAGCAGTGGGCGGAGCTGAGGGTTTTGCAAGGCGGTGCGCCGATTAAGGTGCGCGTTGTAAAGGGAGCAAATCTCCCAATGGAGAGAGTTGACTCTGAGCTCCATGGTTGGCCGCTAGCTACCGTTTCTTCCAAGGCCGAAGCAGACGCAAACTACAAGCGAGTGTTGAACTATGCATTGACTGCAAATCGAGTGAAGAACATCAAGATTGGTGTAGCAGGACACAATCTCTTTGATCTGGCCTGGGCCTGGCTACTAGCAGGCCAGCGAGGTGCGCAGGATGGTCTCGACTTTGAAATGCTGCTGGGAATGGCACCTAATCAGGCCAAGGTAATTAGCGAAACAGTTGGAAAACTGGTTCTCTATACGCCGGTTGTTTATCCAAAAGAATTCGATGTCGCAATCGCATACCTAATTAGAAGACTGGAGGAAGGGGCAACCAAAGACAATTTCCTATCATCCGCCTTCCAACTTCAATCAGCAGACTATTTTGATCTAGAAGTCGACAGATTTGAGAAGTCAATTGCGCTTCTAGACACAGACGTGCCAATTCCAAACCGCATCCAGAACCGTCAGCTTCAAGAACCAGTGATATTGGATGGAGCTTTTACTAACACTGACGACACTGATCCTGCAATCGCAGAAAATCGTGAATGGGCTAAGACTATTTTCCGCCGCCTAGCTGATTCCGAAATCGGCGCAGACCTGGTGGAAGAAAACACCATTGATTCCGAATTGACGCTGAACCAGGTAATTGATAACTCTGTTTCAGCACAAGGATTTTGGGCCAGCTTGAGTGTCCTTGAGAGATCCGAATACCTGCTGAGGATTGCTGTGGTCTTGGAGAAGAACCGGGAATATCTGATTGAGGTGGCTATGTCCGAAGCTGGCAAAACCATCGACCAGATTGATACTGAGGTTTCCGAAGCAATTGATTTTGCGAACTACTATGCAAAGCAGGCTCTCCGACTGCAGGCTCTACCTGGTGCCAAACCAAAACCCAGAAAATTGACTGTGGTCACTCCGCCTTGGAATTTCCCAGTGGCGATTCCAGCTGGCGGGGTCTTGGCTGCTCTCGCAACTGGTTCCGCCGTTATCTTCAAGCCTGCATCGCCAGCAGCTCGGTGTGGAGCTGTGCTGGCAGCTCTGATGCTCGAAGTTTTGCCAGAGGGCGTTCTTACGGTTGTGCACATTGGCGAAAAGAAGCTTGGCCGACAACTGATTTCTCATCCAGCGGTCGATCAGGTAATCCTGACCGGTGGATACGAAACTGCCCAACTGTTTAAGTCCTTCAAGCCTGATTTGAAAGTTTTGGCAGAGACAAGCGGTAAGAACGCCATCATCGTTACCCCGCATGCTGATCTGGATCTGGCGGCTAAAGATGTTGCCTATTCGGCGTTCGGCCACGCTGGCCAAAAGTGCTCTGCCAGCTCAATCGTCATCCTGGTTGGATCAGTAGCTAAGTCAAAGAGATTTAGAAATCAGTTGCGTGACGCAGTTGAGTCGCTGACCGTTGACTTCCCTACCAACCCTGCTTCCCAGATGGGACCAGTCATTGGTTCTCCGCCAGAAAAGCTGAGACACGGGCTGACTGTGCTCGACCGAGGTGAGCGCTGGTTCATTGAGCCAAAGCAGTTGAGCGAAGATGGAACGCTCTGGTCTCCTGGAATCAGGGAAAAAGTTCGATTTGGATCAACTTCACACCTAATTGAATACTTTGGCCCAGTTCTATCAATCATGACTGCAAAGAACCTCAAGCAGGCAATCAAGATTCAAAATGCCGTTGACTATGGTCTGACGGCTGGTCTTCATTCTTTGTCGCCTGATGAAATAAATCAGTGGCTGGCTGAAGTTGAGGCTGGAAACGTTTATGTCAACCGCGGAATCACTGGCGCTATTGTTCGTCGCCAGGCATTTGGCGGTTGGAAGAAGTCATCGGTTGGCCCAACCGCCAAAGCCGGTGGCCCAAACTATCTTTTCTGTCTCACCGAATGGAAGTCAGAGCCAAATAATGCCAAAGAACCAATTGGCAACAAGCTAATCGAAGAGCTAATGGTGATGGCGACTTCGACCACGCTAACGGACCGTGAAATTGAATCATTGGTTCGAGCTGCCCAAAGCGATGTTGCTGCCGCAAGTGAGTACTTTGGGAAATCACAAGACGAATCAGGTTTGAGTGTGGAGAAAAACATTCTGCGCTACTTCCGCTCGAATTGTTCGATCAGAATTCAAGCTGGAGCTTCGGATTACCAAGTTTGGCGAGCGCTCATAACCGCAATGGCGGTTGGAAAAGTAAGAATCAGTGCCGAGGCATTGCCGAAAAGAGTTGTAAGTCTCGCGCGCAAAGCCGGAGTCGAAGTAATAATCGAAACCGAGGCTGCTTGGCTTGCTAGTGTTGGAAAACGTCCGGGCAGATACCGGGTGGTAGGCGAGATGGATCCCACGCTTACTCAGCTAGCAAACCCAGATGTGGCGCTTTATGCTGCAGAGCAAACCGAGTCAGGAATCATCGAGCTTTTGCCCTTCTATCAGGAGCAGGCCGTAAGCATCACTGCCCACCGGTTCGGCAATCCAGCTCGTCACCTGGCTCTGCTGCGTCTTTAGGCGGTATTTCCCAGCTTTTGGCGGGCTCAATGGGAGTATTCTGGCTCCTTGGCTGGTTGAACCAGCTAGAAATCAATAAGAGGTAATTTTGTTCATTCTTTCCAAGCTCTCGCTTAAAAATCGCTCTGTAGTTGCCCTGGTGACCCTAATCGTTGCCGCCTTCGGATTCATTTCGGTTGGCGGTCTCAAGCAGGAGTTGATCCCATCCATTGAGATCCCTTCTGCAGCGATAGTTACCTCTTATCCAGGGGCCTCCCCTGAGGTCGTAGACAGTCAGGTTTCCTCCGTCATTGAACAGTCAGTGATAGGCCTAGAGGGAGTGGAGTCCACCTCTGTCACCTCAACCACCGGACTATCGGTGTTGCGAGTTTCTTTCGCTTTTGGCACCACCTCCGAAACTGCCACCGAGAAACTAAATTCAGTGCTCAGTGACCTTGACGGACTGCTGCCAAATGACGCAGAACCCAGAATCATCTCTGGAAGCTTTGACTCGGTTCCAATCATCGTTTTGGCGGTCAGCGACAACAATGGCAACAATGAGCGAATTGGCAAGAAGTTAGAAGAGATTGCCCCAACGCTGTTCCAAAAAGTGGATGGCATTCGTGAAGTTGCTGTCTCTGGAGCAAAAGAGAAACGAATCAACCTAACTTTGAACCAGGTTGCCCTAGCAGCCAATGGTCTAACCCAGCGAGACATTGTGTCTGCGATAAATGCAAACGGTCTAGTTTTGCCAGTGGGCTCAATTACTGACTCTGAAGGATCGGTTTCTGTTCAGGTTGGCAATGCCGTGGACACTGTAGAACTTTTTGAAAGTCTTCCACTTATTCCTGCCCAGCCAAATCCAGCTGCGCCCGTTGTCACCATTGGTGATGTTGCAGATGTAAAGCTGGAGCAGGCGCCTATCACCACTATCGCTCGTACCAATGGCAATGAGTCCCTAGCGGTCTCCATCGTTAAGACCCCGGAGGGTAACTCCGTAGCAGTATCAAATGGAGTTCAGGATTTGATTCCTGAGTTAGAAGAAGCTTTGGGTGGCGGAGTAACGACAGTCACTATTTTTGACCAGGCACCATTTATTGAGAAATCAATCAAGGATCTAACTACCGAAGGTTTACTGGGTCTAGGTATGGCGGTGCTCGTAATCCTGGTGTTCCTACTTAGCTTCAAATCCACCATTATTACCGCGATTTCCATCCCAACCTCGGTGCTGATTACCTTCATTGGTCTGTCAGTTGCGGACTACTCACTAAATCTCTTAACCCTGGGTGCTCTGACAATCTCGATTGGTCGAGTGGTAGACGACTCGATTGTTGTGATTGAAAATATCAATCGTCACCTCAGCTATGGTGAAAAGCGCAAGACTGCCATTTTGACTGCCGTCAAGGAAGTTGCTGGCGCCATTACCGCCTCCACCATTACGACGGTGGCCGTATTCTTGCCAATTGCCCTGGTCGATGGATTAGTCGGCGAATTGTTCAGGCCATTCGCCTTTACGGTTGCAATCGCGCTGTTGGCATCGCTACTGGTCAGCTTGACCATCGTTCCGGTGTTTGCCTACTGGTTCCTACGCATGCCTAAGCGACTAACTGCGCTAAAGGAACAAGACCCCAAGAACTTCGAGAAGAAGCAGAGAATCGCAGAAGAAGAGCGCGAGAAGAAGAGCATTCTGCAGCGCTCCTACCTGCCCATTCTTCGCGGCACTACCCGTCACCCATGGTTGACCCTGACCGCTGCCTTATTAATTCTTGGCTACACCTTCTCGTTGGTGCCGCTACTCAAAACAAACTTCATTGATGGCGGCGGTTCAAACCAGTTCACCGCTCGCCTTTCAATGCCTTCTGGCACCACCTTTGAGGAGCAGGATGCAGCGGCTAAGTCGCTAGAGCAAAAGATGCTAGCCATCGAAGGAATTGACGTAGTTCAGACCACCGTCGGTTCAGCCGCAGATGGCCGAGTGGCTTTTGGCGCAGCAGCCAGAGGCATCCAGTTCAGCGTTATTGCTGATGAGGGTGCTGACCTAGAGCAGCTGCAGGCTGAGGTGTTGAACCTGCAAGCTCCTGCGAACAGCGAAATCACAACCAGTCAGGGCGGCGGTTTTGGATCATCTGAAACCATCGACATTGAAGTAACCGCAACTGATAAGGATCTGCTGCAACAGGGAGTGAACCAGATTGCTGATGCCATGCAGGGACTGGAAAACGTCACTGCGGTTTCAACAACCCTCGAGGCCGATGAGCGAGTGCTCGAAATTGATGTCGACCGGGTGGCAGCCGCACGCTACCTACTCACAGAGACTGCTGTAACTGGCATTGTTGCCTCCCAGCTTCGTCCAAGCCCACTTGGAACTATTCGAATTGAAGAGCAGGACACCCAGGTCTTCATTTCAGGAGCTGAGCCGCCTGCTTCAATCGAGGAGGTTAGAAACCTTCGTATTCCAACCTTTGCGGGCCTAATTACTCTCTCTGAGATCGCCGATGTCAACGAGGTTTTGAAGCCGACCTCGATTACCACTCAGCGTGGTAATCGAACTGCCGAGGTTCAGCTAACTCCGGAAGGCGATGACCTAGGTGCCATCACGGTTGCGATCAACGAGCGACTGGCAGAAATTGACCTGCCAATTGGCGTTGAGGCTACCGTTGGTGGTGCAGCTGCCGACCAGGCGGAAAGCTTCCAGCAGCTTGGTCTTGCCCTTCTGGCTGCAGTGGCAATCGTTTACATCGTGATGGTCGCCACATTCTCATCCCTAATTCAGCCGCTACTGCTTCTGATTTCGATTCCATTCGCAGCAACTGGTGCTCTGGGGCTATTGCTTCTAACCGACACCGCTCTTGGCGTCCCGGCTCTGATTGGAATGCTGATGCTGATTGGAATTGTGGTCACCAACGCCATAGTTCTAATTGACCTGGTGAACCAATACCGCAAGCAGGGTAAGAGCGTCATTGATTCTCTGTTTGATGGTGCAAGACAGCGCCTTCGTCCAATCTTGATGACCGCCCTTGCGACAATTCTCGCCCTAACGCCAATGGCGTTTGGTCTAACTGGCAACTCAGGATTCATCTCACAGCCACTGGCAATTGTGGTGATTGGTGGATTGTTCTCTTCCACGCTGCTAACCCTGATTCTGGTTCCAACTCTCTACTGGCTAGTTGAGGGAAGGAAAGATCGCAAGGCTCTTCGAGCTGAGCGAAAGGCAAATAGAAAAGCGAAGAAGGCTGGAACAAAGGTCGAAGCTGCAGTTGAAAAGACGCCAGCTCCTGCTGCTGTCACAACAGTGACAATTCGCGAGGAAACCATCGTTAGCGACAATGCAAGCTTGCAGTGGTCAGAGGTCAGCGTAGAAACTGAAATGCCACTGGATGATGAAGCTCAGATGCGCTGGTCGGAGGAAGCCATTGACTCGCAACCAGCCAGTGCGAAGGCAAGTGGATCAGTTCCCGAATTCCTCACCAGTGAACTGCCAATCATTCAGCAGAATGAAAAGCCCTCCCGCAAGGAGCTCAGGGAGCAAAAGCGCCAAGCCAAATTAGAGGCCAAGCTTGCTCGCAAGGCTCAGAAGAACGCTCGCCACACAAACGACTAGGAAGTGATGACCGAATACATCGTTTGGGCTGACTGCGAGATGACAGGGCTCGACATTGAAAAAGACGAGATCTGTGAAATCGCAGTCATCGTCACCGATGAGCAGCTCAAACCTGTCGATGAGGGTGTTCAAATTGTGATTCGTCCAAGCGACGCAGCCATGGCTAACATGGGTGAGTTTGTGAGACAAATGCACACTGATTCAGGACTGCTGGCCGAGCTGGAATCAGGGGTGAGCCTGCAAAGCGCCCAGGAGCAGGTTCTTAGCTACCTTGGCAAATACATCTCAGAACCAAAAACCGCTCCCCTAGCTGGCAACTCCATCGGAACCGATCGCATGTTCATAATTCGCCAGATGCCAAAACTGGATGCCTTTTTGCACTACCGAAATATTGACGTCAGCTCTCTAAAGGAACTGGTGCGTCGCTGGTACCCGAGGGTCTACTTTCAGCTTCCTAAGAAAAATGGCTCCCACCGAGCGCTGGCAGATATCCGCGAGTCCATTCAGGAGCTTGCCTACTACCGCCTAGCGGTCCTAGTGGCAGAGCCTGGTCCAGACAGCGAAAAAGCAAAGCAGATAGCCAAGAAGGTCGCTGATACAATCTAGGAGTTCTGGCTAGTCCAGACATGGTGGGTATAGCTCAGCTGGTAGAGCACCTGGTTGTGGTCCAGGGGGCCGCGGGTTCAAGTCCCGTTACTCACCCCAATTACTTAGCTCTTTCGAGCACCAATTCCCGAACTCGCGCTGCATCGACTTGGCCGCCCATGGCCTTCATTACTGCACCGATTACCGCACCAGCCGCTTGAACTTTGCCCTCGCGAATTTTTTCCAGTACATCTGGTTGTGATGCGAGAGCTTGATCAATCGCAGCAATTAGAGCACCGTCGTCGCTGACAAGCTTCAAACCACGCTTTTCAATTACAGCCTTTGGTTCGCCTTCGCCGGCCAAAACACCAGCAACCACATCTCGCGCAAGGCGGTCTGTCAGCTCACCCGAATCAATCAGTGTTTGAATCTCGGCCACCTGAGCTGGTGTGATAGGTAGTTCTTCTACGGACTTGTTTTCTGCGTTGGCAATTCTTGCCAGCTCGCCGCTCCACCATTTTCTAGCAGCTTGTGGCTTTGCTCCTGCTTGCACAGTCGCATCAATGACATCTAGTAGATCGGCGTTTACAACATCGCGGAATTCGAGCTCGCTAAAGCCCCACTCAGCCGACAGGCGCTTGCGCCTCTTTTCTGGATTTTCTGGAAGTGCGGCGCGAATGCTCTCCACCCAGTCAGAGGTCGGTTCAACGGGAACCAAATCTGGCTCTGGGAAGTAGCGGTAGTCCTCGGCATCGGACTTCACGCGACCCGACGAGGTGTAGCCGCGATCTTCGTGCCAGTGTCTGGTTTCTTGAGTGATGCTGCCGCCATTTGCAAGGATGTGTGCTTGTCGCTGAATCTCATAGCGGACAGCACTCTCCACACTTCTAATTGAGTTCACGTTCTTGGTTTCAGTGCGGGTGCCCAGTTTGCTCTCGCCCTTTGGTCTGAGCGAAACGTTGGCATCGCAACGAACATTTCCTCGCTCCATTCGAGCATCTGAAACGTTCATGGCCTTCACGATGTCGCGGATTGCGCGAACATAAGCTGCTGCAAGTTCTGGGGCCTTGTCCCCTGCTCCGAAGATCGGCTTAGTCACAATTTCAACCAGTGGAACACCAGCGCGGTTGTAATCAACGAGTGAGAAATCGGCTCCGTGGATTCGGCCGGTTGAGCCACCCACGTGGGTGAGCTTTCCGGCGTCCTCTTCCATGTGCGCGCGCTCGATCTCGACCTCAAACGACTGTCCATCGGCAATCTCAACGGTCAGCTTGCCGCCAAATGCAATTGGTTCGTCGTATTGGGAAGTTTGGAAATTCTTGGCTAGATCTGGGTAGAAGTAGTTTTTTCTGGCAAAGCGGCAGGTCTTTGCAATGTTGCAACCAAGTGCCAATCCAATGGCAATGGAGGACTCAACTGCTTTTTTGTTTACACTTGGCAGAGCGCCAGGCAGACCAATACAGGTTGGACAGACGTTTGTGTTGGGCTCATTACCAAACTCGTTCTTGCAGCCACAAAACATCTTGCTCTTGGTGTTCAGCTCGACGTGAACTTCCAGGCCAATCACCACTTCGAACTGTTCGATTGCCTTCTCGTAAGGCATCAGTTGATCTTTAGACATTGAGTGCCTCCAGATCTGGTGCCTGATCAATCAGGTAACCACCCCACTGAGCTTTGTAGAGATTCTCAATCAAAGCTGCAACTCGGTAAGCCCGAGCGTCTTGCATTGCAGGAGCCAAAATCTGAACACCTGATGGAAGGCCGTCCTCCTTAGCCAGACCGTTTGGAACGGCCATGCCCGGAATTCCGGCGAGGTTCGCTGGAATGGTGGCAATGTCATTTAGATACATCGCCAATGGGTCATTTACTTTTTCACCAATCTTGAAGGCGGTGGTTGGGGCGGTTGGGGTCAGCAAGACATCAACTTTGGCAAATGCATTTGCAAGATCCTGCTGGATCAGTGTTCTAACCTTCTGGGCTGAGCCGTAGTAGGCATCGTAGTAACCGGAGGAAAGCGCATAGGTTCCAAGGATGATTCTTCGCTTTACCTCTGGACCAAAGCCAGCTTCGCGGGTGGCAGCCATCACGCGCTCAATAGTTGGATTGCCCTCTGGAATTACTCGCATACCAAAGCGCACTGAATCATATTTAGCCAGGTTGGAGCTCGCCTCGGCCGGAAGAATTAGGTAGTAGGCAGCAACTGCATACTCAAAGCTCGGGCAATCAACTTCGATTACTTCAACTCCATTGGCAACCAATTTGTTGATTGTGTCATCGAAGCATTCCTTGACTCCCGCCTGGAAGCCATCCGAGCTAAGTTGCTTCACAACACCCACTTTGAGGCCTTTGAAATCAGCAGTTCTCACTGCCTCTGCCATCGACCCCAAAGATTTTGGAATTGAGGTGGAGTCCTTCGGGTCATGTCCTGCGATTACATCCTGCAAGAGCGCTGCATCAAGCACCGTATTGGTGACAGGACCAATCTGATCTAGTGATGAGGCGAGTGCAATTACGCCGTAGCGCGAGACAGCTCCATAGGTTGGTTTTGTTCCAACCGAACCAGTTACTGCAGCCGGATAGCGAATCGAGCCACCGGTGTCGCTACCAATAGCTAGCGGCGCTAGTCTTCCAGCAACAGCCGAGGAAGAGCCACCGCCAGAGCCACCAGGAATTCTTGAGAGATCCCAAGGATTGCGAGATGGGCCGTAGGCGGAGTACTCGGTGGAAGAGCCCATTGCAAACTCATCCATGTTGGTCTTACCCAAAATAGGAAGTCCGGCCTCGCGAAGTTTGGTAACAACGGTTGCGTCATACTGCGGAACCCAGCCCTCCAGAATCTTTGATCCTGCGGTGGTTGGCGCATCTCTAGTTACAAGGACATCCTTGACGGCAATTGGAACGCCGTGCAGCGGCGAGTGAGCCTTGCCAGCTGCAAGGTCTTCGTCTGCTCGCTTGGCTGCAGACAGCGCAGTTTCGCGGTTGAGATACAGATAAGAAAAAGTTTTGTGGTTCAGCTTTTCGCTTCGATCAAAAAATGCCTCAGTTACCTCTTGAGAAGAAACTTGCTTTGTTGAAATTAGCTCGGCCAGCTCGGCAGCGGATTTGTGAATTAGCTCGCTCATCGCTTACTCCTCATCCAAAATCGCTGGCACTTTGAATCGACCCTCGGCGCTGTCGGGAGCGGCGCTGAGCGCCTCTGCCTGCGAAAGCGATGGAAGTACTACATCCTCTCGAAAGACGTTGCTCATAGGTATTGGGTGACTGGTTGGAACCACGTCTCCGGCAACGGCTTTGTTGACCGATGCGACAGCGTCCACAATCACTCCCAGTTCACCGGTGAGCTTCTGGACTTCCTCTTCGGTCACCAGGATTCTGGCCAGTGATGCCAAATGGCGCACTAGGTCAGGCGTTAGTTCAGACATGCAAGGTCTACCTTCGATTGGGTCGGAAAGACCAGTCTAGTTTGGCTTTGGGAGCCTGGATAAAAAGGTCTCCTCATCAATGACCTCTACCCCAAGCTCCTCGGCCTTTGTCAGCTTGGATCCTGCCCCTGGCCCAGCCACGACAAAAGAGGTCTTCTTCGACACTGAGGAGGCCGCCTTGCCGCCCTCGGCGATGATTCGCGCTTCTGCCTCATCTCTAGTGAGGGAGGTCAGTGTGCCGGTAACGACGATGCTCATTCCCGAGAAGACTCCGTCTTTCTTGAGTGAACCTGGGCCAGCATGACCGGGCACGCTGAGTTGAACACCAGCTTTTTCCCACCTCAAAATGATTTCTCGGTGCCAATCCTCTGACCACCAGTCAATAATCGATTGCGCAAGAGTTGGCCCAACGCCTTCTACCTGGGCTAACTCCGACTCTTTGGCATTGAATATGGCAGATAGCGATCCGAAGTGATCACAGAGAGCTCTGGCCGCAACTGGTCCGACGTGCCGAATGGATAGCGCGACCAATATTCGCCAAAGTTCTTTCTTTTTGGCATCCTCAAGATTTGAAAGAAGCTTCAAAGCAACTTCGGCTGGCGAGCCGTCTTTTTTGCGGAAAAAGTCAACCACTTTGACTTTGCCATCTTGATCATGCTTGGCAAGACCCGTGTCGGAATCTAGCACCTGCGCTTTAATTGGCAAGAGTTTTTCAAGTGTCAAATCAAAAAGGTCAGCTTCTGACTTAATCGGAGCATCAGCTGGTTCCAATGGCTGAGTTAGAGCAGTTGCAGAAACATACCCGAGAGCCTCAATGTCTAGAACTGATCGAGAACCGATGTAGGCGATTCTCTCGCGAAGCTGAGCTGGGCAGCTTCTAGCATTTGGACACCGAAGATCAACGTCACCCTCTGCAGCGGGAGCAAGTTCACTGTTACACTCCGGGCAGCGCTTTGGCATAACAAACTTTTTTTCTTTGCCAGATCTGAGAGCAACAACTGGCCCCAATATTTCTGGAATAACGTCACCTGCTTTACGAAGAACAACGGTGTCGCCAATCATTATTCCTTTGGCTTCAACTTGGTCAGCGTTGTGTAAAGTTGCGAACTCCACCTCGCTTCCAGCTACTCGCACCGGAGACAAAACTGCAAAGGGTGTGGCACGGCCAGTTCGACCAATTGAGACTCGAATGTCGAGCAATTTGGTGTTCACTTGCTCTGGCGGGTACTTGTAGGCGATTGCCCACCTGGGAGCGCGGGAGGTGGTTCCCAGCTCTCGCTGGCGAGCCAGCTCATCGACCTTGATTACGACTCCATCAATTTCATGCTCAATGCTGTGGCGATCTTTTTCTAACTTTGAAATGAACTGAAAGGCTTTTTTAGCATCCGGCAAAACTTGATAATGAGCGGTGGTTGGCAGACCCCAAGAATCCAGCAGCTTGTAAACGTCTGATTGGTTTGCCAGCTTTCCTTCAAACGCTCCAAAACCATGCACCAGCATTCTTAGCGGACGACTGGCTGTGATCGCTGGATCCTTTTGGCGAAGAGAGCCAGAGGCGGAGTTTCTAGGATTAGCAAATGGCTTTCCGCCCGATTTCACAATCGAAGCATTTAATTTTTCAAAATCTTGCAGAGCAAAAAATACCTCTCCCCTGATTTCAATAACCTCGGGGTGCCCCTTGCCCTTGAGTTTGTGGGGAATTGACTTAATCGTCATCACGTTTGCGGTGACGTCCTCTCCGACGGCTCCGTCACCGCGAGTTGCTGCGGAGGTTAGGGTGCCGTTTTTGTAGGTGAGGGAAACCGCCAGTCCGTCAATTTTGGGCTCGCAAAGAAATGGCCCACCGCCAACTCGCTCAGACCAGGCCTCAAATTCCTCCTCGCTGAAAACATTGTCCAGACTGAGCATTCGGTCCAGGTGGGGATGCGGAGCAAATAGCTCGCTGGCACTGGCACCTACTTTGGAAGCCGGTGAATCCTCGGCATACTCTGGGTGCTCTTTTTCCAGCTTCGCCAGTTCTCTCTCAAGCTGGTCATATTCCTGATCAGAAACTAGCGATTGATCTTTGTTGTAATAGGCATCGCGGTAGCGAGCAATTAGTAACCGAAGTTCTTCGATTCTCTCGGCACTAGACATTCACTGCCGCTCTGCTTGCGGTTCTATCAATAGTGGTTTGTCCCAGCACGCGGGTTCCCTGGTATAAAACTGCGGTTTGCCCTGGAGCCACTCCAAAAAGCGGGTTCTCAACCTTGATTACCATCTCATCGGCGATGATTGCTGCCTTGGCTGGAACTGAATCGGCATGAGCCCTGACCTGAACCTCGCAATCAAAAAACTCAGCTGCGTTTTCAGGAGCTTTTCCGCACCAGGAGTATCTGCTGCCAGCTAATTCTGAAATGGCGAGAGCATCCTCTGGTCCGACCACAACTTCTTTAGTGACCGGTCTAATCTCCAAAACGTAACGAGGTTTACCGTCTTTGGCAGGCTTACCAAGTCGCAATCCCTTGCGCTGACCGATTGTGAAGCCGACGTGGCCATCGTGTTCGCCAACCACCGCACCAGACTGATCAACAATCTTTCCAGGTTCGCTGTTCACAAATTCCCGCAGCCACTCCCTGGTGTCGCCTTCCGGGATGAAGCAGATGTCATAGGAGTCCGGTTTATTCGCAACCGTCAGTCCACGCGATGCTGCCTCTGCTCGAACTAAATCTTTAGAAGCGGTTGCGCCAAGTGGGAAATAGGAGTGGCGCAACTGCTCTTGCGTGAGAACCCCCAAGACATAGCTCTGATCTTTTGCCATTGCCAGTGATCGGTGAAGCTCAAAGTTTCCCTGTTCATCTTGAGAAACAGTTGCGTAGTGGCCCGTGCAGAGGGCATCAAAGCCAAGGGCTAGAGCTCTTTCGAGTAGCGCTGCAAACTTAATTCTTTCATTGCATCTCATGCAAGGGTTTGGGGTGCGGCCAGCCTGGTATTCCGCAACAAAATCATCGACTACGTCTTGCTTGAAGCGCTCTGAAAAGTCCCAAACATAGAAAGGAATGCCTAGTTTTTTTGCAGCTCGCTGAGCATCCATTGAATCCTCAATGGTGCAGCAGCCGCGGGAACCGGTTCTTAGGGTCCCTGGCATTCTTGATAGCGCCAAGTGAACGCCCACTACCTCGTGACCGGCTTCGACCGCCCGAGCGGCAGCAACGGCAGAGTCAACCCCGCCACTCATCGCCGCTAGTACTCGCATTGGATAAGTCTAAATTGACTATCTAGCGGCTGCCGGATGCGGCTAGAGCCTGCGGATAAGCCTCTATAAGGCCCTTTATGAAGGCCTCTACGTCCGATTCGGTGGTGGTGCGGCCGAGGGTGACCCGAAGGCAGGAAGCCGCATCTGCCGCTGAAAAGCCCATCGCGATAAGAACATGTGAAGGGCCCAATACGCCTGCCTGACATGCACTTCCAGCCGAAACGCTAATTCCCCTTTGATCCAGCAGAAACAAAAGAGAATCATTATTCACTCCGGGAAAAACAAAGTGAGCATTTTGCGTGACGCGAAATGAGCCTTCAACGGTAACAATGGCTGACGAAATGGCCTGCTTGATTCGGTCCTCAATCAAATTGCGCATCTTCTCCAGTCGCAGCTGAGTCTGGGGCATCTGCTCTACAGCAAGCTCTGCAGCCACTCCAAATGCACTCGCCAATGAATAGTTCATTGTTCCCGAGCGCAGCCCGCGCTCCTGACCGCCGCCATGAATCAAATTGACAGGCTTGGAATCTCTTCTCACAATCAAAGCGCCAATACCAATCGGAGCTCCCACCTTATGACCGGAGATGCTCATTGCATCTAAACCTGATGCGCCAAAGTCAATTGGAATTTTTCCTAGGGCCGCAACCGCATCTGAGTGCACAGGAATGTCATAGGACTTGGCAATTTCAACAATTCTTGGAATGTCAGTAATCACACCAGTTTCGTTATTTACCCACATCAAACTAATTAGGGCTACCTCCGCTGAACGCTCACTAAGAAACTCTTCGAGCGCATCAATATCAAGAACGCCTCTGACGTTGGGAAGCTCAACCAGCTCTGCTCCCTCATTAGCAACTAGCCACTCGATGGGATCTAAGAGTGCTTTGTGCTCGAGGTCGGAGGAAATGATTACTCTTCGCTCAGGCGACTTTCTGCTCCACCAAATTCCCTTGATTGCCTGGTTGTTCGCCTCTGTTCCGCCAGAGCAAAAGATAACCTCAGACCGATTGCAGCTGACAGCCTTGGCGACTCTGTCTCTGGCCTGCTCGTGAATTTCTCTGGTGGCCTGGCCATGGGAGTGGGTTGATGATGGGTTGCCAACTTGAGAAAGTGCCTCGGTTAGGGCAGCTAATGCCTCTGGTCGAAGTGGAGAGGTTGCAGCGTGGTCAAGAAAAACAGCCATCGAATAAAGCCTAGTTAGAACAGCAAAGCAGTCAATTGCTTGCGGGCAGCAATCACTGACTCATCGCCGTCTGGAAATAGGGAAAATAGCTGCAGAAGCCGCTCTCTAATTGCATCTTTTTCGGCGGATCTGGTTGCAAACAAATCAAGAAGATATTTGAATGCTCCAGCTGGATCTCTGGAAACCAGCATTTGATCGGCGGGAAGAAGGAGTTGATCAAGTTCACTTAGGGATTCGCTACTCAGCCGAATCATCAGTTCAACTTGCGCAAGGCCAGCTTTGGCATCGAAATCACTTGGATATTCCCTTAGCAATTTTTCAAATTGAGCTCTGGCCTCCACCAGGTTCCCCGATTCAACAGCAGCAATGGCAGCTTCGTGTTCTTTGCTGAGTTTCTTGACCGGAGCGGCTTTCCCAACCTGCACCCGTCCCGTGATGGAGTTTTGCGCTGCCAGCTGCAGAACCTGCGACAGAACCTGCA
>JACCDW011076706.1_pt1 | contig 27689 bp, 28 predicted proteins | sample 7449781 | NCBI WGS metagenome assembly JACCDW01 (sample SAMN15323449, study PRJNA562643) | freshwater metagenome | isolation source: river surface water | place: USA:Blue River Watershed | collected 2017-08-18
CAGTAGCACCAGAAATAGCTACTGTACCTGAAGCAGTAATACCTGAAGCAGTAATACCTGAAGCAGTAATACCTGAAGCAGTAATACCTGAAGCAGTAATACCTGAAGCAGTAGTATCTGAAACAGTAGTACCTGAAGCAGTAATACCTGAAGCAGTAATACCTGAAGCAGTAGTACCTGAAGCAGTAGTACCTCAAACACCTTCACTAACTCATACAGAATATAAAGATAATATAAAAAAATTATATGATGAATATGCAAAATGTAGAGACAAACAAATTAAAAATAAATTAGCTATTGTAGCATATGAATATCTCCTCCAACCAGAAATGTTAAGGGCATCATCGTCACAATGGTTTATAACTTGGAGGGCATCTATTTGGTATCATATTATTAATGATATTAAGTCGGCTTCTGACAAATATTATGTACAGGAAGCTGCTAGTACAATAGACAATATTCTTGAAAGTGCTGGTCGGTATAATGTAAGTGCAAGTAAATTTATTGAAATATATGATTGGACTATTAATTTTATGTCTGATCGTACTGATTATACTACTTGTTATGCTGCATCATTGGTTGCCTATATGAATAAGCTATCAACTGACACATGGAATGGTGTACCAACAGAAAAGAAGGCATCTATTTGTTCAAAGGTTGTTGAATGGAAAAATCATCCACAATCTGCAGATTTTGGTCTATTTGAGAAATGCAAATACTTCATTGAAAAATATATAGTATAATCTTGGAGATAAATATTGCTATTTTTTTGTATTTATTACTAAAAATAATTACTATATTTACTTACATTTCTTCAATTCTTCAATGAGTTGGTACTGACGCTCCATGATTGCAAATTGTTTTTGAATTACAATATCTTTTTCCTTCAGCTGTTCTTCCAGTTCGCTGATCTTCTGAACAAATTTTACTTGTTCTTCTTGAGCAATCCATGGAATTTCTAGACGCCGACGCTTTGGCATTGGCTCTGGTTCTGGTTCAGTCTCTTCCAATTTTCGCTTTTTAGCCTTTTTAGCAGATCGCCAGACCCACCCTTCAGTTGCATTTAGAGCATCAATTCTTGATTGATATAATTTATTATAATTATATGCATCATTTTGAACGTGACACCAATTACACAAAGCTGATTCGTCAGGATGTGATGATTTTGGATATCTTCCATTCTCCTGATAGAACTTTTCAAAGGCGGATCGCATCAACTCCCATTTCTCATGATTGGGTTGCCGACCAGATTTCTTTTCCTTCTTTTCAAGTTGTTTTGTTTTTTCAAAGATTTTTACTGCATTATGCAAGGCATTTTCAACCTCACTATCAATCTCAAGCTCAGGATCATCTAACCAGATACTATTCGGAATTGATGTCATTTTATATTATAGTATCTATTAATTTATTAATTTATTTCAATTTTATATGTATTTTTGATATAAAATTGAAATAATTTAACATATAATATAATAATTATACATTAAAATGAGTTCTTCTGCAACAGATCAATTTGCAAAATATGAGGAGCAGCTTGCTGCAGCTCCTAAAGAGTCAGAAGCCTTGGCTGGTAAAAAGAGGTCGCATTCTGAGATTGTAAGTGTGCCAGAAGTAAGTCCGATCAAAGATTTTATGGATAATATTGAGAATTTGGCACGGACACTGTTAATGAATCAATTAACTAATACTAATACTAGACTAGCAACACAGGCCGCGGAAATTCGGACCTTTAATACCAGAGCTGCTAGTTATGAGAATCAAATTAGGGCCCTGAAGGAGCGTAATGCTCAACTTGAAAGCCAGCTGGCGGCTATTCGCACAGCTCTTCAAGGTAAGTAACAGGCCCTCAGAAAAGTAAAAACTTTTTAGTATTAGATGATACGAACAAAGCGACTAAAGAATGGCAAACATAGAACAAAGAAGGCTAAACGGCCCTCCGACAAACACCCAGATATAAATACTGTATGGCCGCACGAAGAAATGAATATTTTCCGTAAATATGTTCCGTTTTTCAATGAAATTTCGGCAAAGCAGTCACATTTATTGGAAACAGCAAGTTATTATAAACTTCAAGGTTATACACCAATTAATGAATTAATGAATAAGAATTCAATGACTGTGTATTTAAATAAAATGAAACCCACTGATGATGAGAAACAAGATCTTGAAGGATTCAAACCTCGTGGTAATTTAGCCAAATCATATAAAAAATACTATAAATCCTTCAGCAAAGATCTAGGTAATATTGATGCATTCATTAAAACAAAAATAACACGGATCTTAACAAATATTGATGAATTAAATCAGCTTTTTACACAATTCGGACGTAAATTTCCAAAAATTGATTTACCAATCCTATATCGCGGTATAACTGCAAGTGTCAATGATGAATTGCTTTATAATAAGAAACCAGGTGATATTCTTACCATGCGGGCATTTCAAAGCTGTTCATCTTCTTTAAGTACATCTCTACAATTTACTGCATGTGGCACTAAGGGGCCTTGTTGTTTATTTAGACTTCGTATAAAGCCAGAAGTAAATGCGCTGCCTCTCTTTTGGATGCGAATGAATGAAAAAATCAGCGAATCATTCATTTACTCTGAGCATGAATATTTGCTAGAACCTTTCTGTCAATTCAAGATCACAAAAATCGGCACAGAGAAAATCCCTGTTAGCAAAGCTATTAAATGCGATTATGAGCATTTCAACGATGATGGTACCTTGACATTGACTGTTTATGATTTTGATGTTTTACCACCTATTAAGGGTGCATATGATGATTTCATGACTGAGATGAAAAATAAGTTGAAGAAACTTGATAAATATTATGGAAGTGCTTCATTAGAACTTGGCATTGAGTAAAAATATTTGCTGATAATATAAATGTCTTCAATCATTCGCACTACGGCTCAAATCAGCGGTCGCATCAAGTATTTCATAAGTCTTGAAGAAACAACTTACTTTGAACCCATACCCGGTGCTACTATTAATGCTATTATGACAACAGATGCATTTTCTGCTGCAACTACAATTGATTCTGGTGGTTTAGTATCGAGATATCTGTACAAGGATATGGGCGCCCAAGTTATGACAGTTGATTCCATGAATCGTCATGTCGCTCTATATCGTCTTGTGCAGCGTCAAAATGGTCCATTCACTGAAGGTGTGCCTGATGATTATGCACATGATACCTATTATATCCGTGTCTGGGCCGCCGATCCCACTACAAATCCTGTAACTGTTGCTCGTCTTGGTTAATAACTCTCAATTCTTTTATGGATCATTTTAACTTTAAAGGGGCGCTTTGTCAATGGCTTTTCACCAAAATAAAACTGTGGGTAAGCATCCTGCGCGACATCAATCTGTTCTCTAGGAACTGCCTTCTTGTCTAACATAAAATATACGTATTTTGCACCGACCGCATAAGGATAAGGGACTCTATTATTGCCTAAAGGACTATAATAAGTCTCTATATGGTCATTATCCAATGGACTAAATGAATAGATCACTTCACCAACATAAATATATTGTTCAGGCCCTTGGGTCCTTGCATTAATAAGAATAGAATTTCCAGGATCTTGGCCTTTGGGTGCAACTCCTGGATGCTTGATTCGCAGATCATTATCACCGATAAAAAGTTTCTTATACTTCGTATTGACAATTGTGGAACCATTGCGACCATCCGCGACTTTGATTGCTGATGGCTTAACATAGGCAACAAAAGGCACCCCACCATTATCAATTATTTCATACCGTTTTCCTATGTATTTCATAGTCATTTTAGGAATCCTAGACCCAATAAGGGTCCATTTATATGTCCCTTTACTGTCGGGCTTACTTACATACATTTTGCCATCATTGCCCTTCATCTTCTTTCCTTTACAGTCGGCAGCATGATAGGGCGGACTAGGACGCGCCTTATACTTTCGTGTATTGACTTTTGTGCAAGAGGCAGGCATTCTATTTAGACCAAAAAAAATATTTACTGTCAAATTAATAACGAATACATTCTACAATAAGATCATTTTCAAACAGTTCGCGACTAACAATTTTCCGCTCACTATTAAATGTATAGACATAGCCATGCAACTTTCCATCCTTGAATGTACTACATACATGTAACTCTCCATTAGCTAAATATGTCCGTGCAATACCTTGGGCCACATCAGCCTCATAGTAACATTCTTCGGCTAAATTGCCATTAGAATGATATCTCTTGTATAGTCCATGCATTTTATCGTCCTTGTAAGGAGTGTCTTCAAAGACACGTCCATTCTCAAAATATGTAATTTTACGAAGTGATGATCCATTTTCATATAGCTCATATTCATCTCTATTTCCATTTCTGTGGTAAATAATATAATCACCGTGAATATCTCCGTGATTATAATTAATTGACTCATATTTATTACCATTATCATACCGTGAGACATATAGTCCATGGTATTCACCTTCGGCATCTACCGTTACTTCATAGCGATAAGTAGTACCTTCAACTAGTCCTCGTTCAACCCGAAGTCCATCACGCATTTCTGGTGGGAAATCTGTGTGACAGGAGCCACATGTGGTTTGGTGCCTGCGCAGCTCTTCAAAACAGGCTGCATGGATCGCAATTGATCCGCGACAGGCACATGGCATTGGATCCATAAATGGTCCCTCCTCTGACAAACAGATTGAACAACTTGGTTCTTGGTCTTGTTGTTGTGACATTGTTGATAACTTTGATTAATGCTTTTAATAGAAAGTTTAATCAATTTTATATTATTTTTAGAGTAATACAAAATGCGAAGAATACATATAATATAAACATTTTGCATATTTTGATAGAATTTTGATAGAAAAAAAATTGAAATGGGTATTTCACTAATACTAAAATTAGAGTCCTGAGCAAGACTCATAATAAGTAAACTGCTCGCGTCCTAAGCATGACACCGTCTTTTAAACTGCTTTAAAGTCCTCAGTATGACTTGGTAAACTGCTGAAGTCCTCAGCAAGACACACGATACTAAACTGCTGATTTCGGTCCTGGGTATGACCACAAGCGATACAAAACTACCTAAGGTCCTCGGCACGACCACACAAGACTAAACTGCAACGAGCCCTCGGCAAGGCTGGTGATGCAAACTGCCAGGCTAAACGGTGTTAGCCCCAATGACTTAAAACTCTTTAACCGCGATATTTGTAGCGGAAATGTGGCAATGAGTCGGATGGGCAACATAACGGTAGCTACTAGATTTTTTTTGATAAATATATGTTGGCTACTGGATTATTTTTTAGACTTCAGATATTTACGTGTTTTTCTGATCCTCTTATATCTATATTTTCTGGAGCCACCTAGACGTTTTTTGGAAAAAATTCCAATTATATTTTTTTTAGGAAATATTTTGGGAGAGTTGGAAAAAAAACTTAAATCATCGTAGTAATATGTATTCTTAAACAATCCTTCATATTGTTTAATAGAATTATCAGCATTTTTATATAATACAGTATATTGTCTATCTTTAATTAATACATCTGAGTTATTATTGTTATTATTGTTATTAAATGTATCTGCATTTGCTATTAATCTAAAATCAGGATTTTCATCCAAAAATTGCTGTATAGGGGCGGACCACTTCTTAGGCTCTATTTTAGATATTAAACTCATAGCATAATCGTATGTTTCTTTATCTAATAAATCATAACCATCATGTTTAATTGTATTGTATTTTGAAATAAGATAATAAATTGTAATTGGCGAATCTGTTAAACATAAAACTACATTCATAATAAATGCCATCATGATAAGACGAAATTTATTGGTAGCTTTGCATGGATTACGTTTTAATTCTGCTGGATCACTAATAAATGTATCATTAATTACCTGTTGAACTCCTTCTTGCTCTTTTGGGAAACCATGTGCTGCATATAAATAAATAAAATATAATGAATATACCATACAATATTCTGCATCAATTACATATTGCGGACAATGTATGCCTTTTTGGGGATCATAATGGCATTGATCACTAAAATTAATTATATATGTAGGGATCTCATGTATTTTACCTAGTATATTAATGTTTTCAATAAAAACTTCTAAACCAATTAAATATGATTTTTTTTTCCTAATATAGTAAAGAGGATCATATATACAGGAATATAAAATATCATCTACACACCAAAAAATATTAGCAACTGCATGATAAGTGCTACCAATATCAATATAATTTAGCGCACATACTGTTTTACCTTCTTTGCATAAATTATAGATCTCAACAAACTGTGTATTTAATTCTGATTTCAATCTTTGTAAAGTTTCTTTGTATCTTTTTATTATTGAATTTGTAGTATTACTATTTAGTTTTTCACGCATAATGTTATTAAAATAACTTGTATCTACATTAACATTTGCATTATTACTTTCGTCTGAATATGTATAATTATTGTTATTATTACGAGAAAAATTTAAAAGTTGATGGCCGGGAAATTCAAGTGTTTTTGAATAAAAAACAATAGAAGGATCATCAGATTTGAAAATTTGTATAAATGATGGTGATGATGTTGAATTTCTCGAACCACCTTTGAGGGCTTTTAAAATACTACTATAACTAGAAAAATATGAATCATCATATGTAATGGTACCCTTCATATGACATTGAAGACCGTGTATATTAGTATTATTTAGTCCTTTTGTTTCAATTTGTTCTTTCACAAATTGAAGCTTACTTATCCATTTATCAATTGGATGTCCGATAATTGGATCTAATAGTTTCATTCTTACAATATGATTATATTTTTAATATAATATAAAATAAATGATAACTCCGAATATCTTTTCCTTTTCAGGCCCCAATCTACTTGCATGGACCGCTGCGTATGCACTATGGGAACCAATCAGTTATTTCATCTTCCCAGCACTCTTCAAGGCAGCAACAACACAAGAATACTATAATCCGCGTAAATTTCCATTTGCTATAGTTGCCTTCGGCGATTATATCTACAGTACAATTCTCTTCATAATTGCACAAGTGGCTATAACCAGTGTGACTGGAACAGCGGCACCGGCTACCTGGACTTCCTGGACCCAGCGTCTTGCGGCCTTCATTGGTATTCAATGGATTGGAGATCTGTCTTTCTACAGCCTAATAAAACAGATTGGAAAGGTATATAAAAACAAATATATAGATTTCTTCAATAGATATGGCTCACAAGTGGGTATTGGGGCACCTATCGGGGATTCTATATATGCTATTATTTGGTTTTTAACAACACAAATTGTTGCATCAACATTCCCTATATGGAGCCAGGTACTAGCGATAGCGATCTTCATGTTTATGACTTTAGTTTTCTCGTACTAGATGCGGACTTCCTAGTCGCTGACTGGCAGCCTGCTATGCGCCCAAAGATGGCACAACCTATCCGAGCTCCTGAATGGCCTGTTGTTTTACTGTCTTCGTGATCACCTAGACCAAGATCATCAGGATCGGCATGGATTATAAGGGTCCGTCCCCACAATTCTTCAACGCGGCATTTTGCAAGTATATAGCGTTTTTTAAAAATACCAGAAGGGGCCAATTCAATATTACCAAGATCACCAGTATGGCCCTTTTTATAATCGCCATGATGAGCAGCTGCGCCTTTGTGCCAATGGCTACAAGCGCCTGCACAGCCTTCTCCACGTAAATCCCCAGCCGTATGAATATGGAATCCATGCTTACCTTGGGGCAGCTGAGTAAATTCTACATCTAATTGTATGTTGGCGCCTTTCTGACTAGCAACAGCCTGTCCAATTATTTTATCTGTTTTAAAAACGGCAACAGCCATATCTACTTATATGGTTAAAAATTGAAACAAGATAAATATTATATAAAATATAAAATAAGATGCCAAATTTACAAGAGAAGATCGCAGATCTGAATGACTCAAGAATAAATTTTATAGCAATAAATATGTATAGAACATATAAAAATAGGCCAGAATTTGAACTATCAAATAATTCAAATTATCCTTATTATTGGTTCAAGCAATTTAACACATATATTATTGAAATGATGCCAGCAGTTGATGCAGAACAAAAGAATAAATATGCGGATATTCTGTACGCATTTATGACAGAATATCGTGCTATTTTATCACAACCTTTTATGGTGCATTATAAAGAAGCAGTGATCCGAAAGGCGCATGAAATATTGCGAGATAGTCGTTTAACAGAAGAATGTAGAAATACAGTAACAAAGTTTTGTGAACTAATATAGCAAATTTATAAAAAATAAAAAATTGTGATTTTTTAGATATGGCCGCCGCTGCTCCACCAGAACATCCTTTGAAAGCGATCTTAGATAACGATGCAATCCCAATTGCAGAACGTGTCGCTGCAATTGCAGCGGCAACACCTGAAATACTCGCACAACAAATAGTGATTCCTGCATCAACAGTTATGCGTAATCCGTTTGGCTTTAATTCAAATTCAAACTCAAACAATAATAATGCTTTCAGAAGACGTTATAAAAGTACTCCGACGCAAAGATTTACAGTTCTTGATTATGCACTTAATAAGGCTGTTCCCGTAGAACTAGTTGCTGCATTACTTGATAAAGGTATTGCTTTTGATAGACATAAAACTATTCCAAATCTCTTCACAATACGTTCAAATATTAATAAAAATCGGCATAAGTTTCGTAATTATAATATATTATTAAATAATAATCTAGAAACAATTCGTCTATTCTTAGAAAGGGGTGCATTTGCAAATATTGATTTTAAGTCATTATTAAGTACAAATAATGATGATCTTATCATGATGTTCCTTAAAAATGATAGATATATTGATGGTGAATATAGTAGAGCAAGAAAATACCAAAATTTATATGGAAATCCGCTCAATTATTTAATTAATTATGGATTAAATGTTCCAAATACATTTATAGATTTTTTGAAACCTTTGGAATTAAATTTTGGAGGACGTCCTTCAGGAGTAATATATCCTCCACTAAGTCTATTTCGCGGTGGCAGAAGCGAACTAACACAACGTGATGAGATAGCCCCAATAGATAATTTAATTGAAAAAGTACGTTTTGACTTATTAAAACTATATTTTGAGAATTTCCCTGAAGAATTTGAAAGAAATAAGGCTATTATTACAAAAAAATTAATTGAAAGTATGGTAAATGAAAGATATAATTATTCAGATAGAATTAGTCAAGCCTTAACTGATTTAAATTTAATAGATGGGCAAACACAAACTCTATTTAATATTATTATGGATTCAATAAATCCGATCAATAAGAATAAGGCGGTTAAATATATAGTAAAGCTTGGATTACTAGAAAAATATTTGGAAGAGAATCCTGAGCAATTCTCTAAAGATATTAAGAAGAATAGAAAATATTTTATTGATTTCCTATTTAATAAGGGACAAATGTCTGATAGAGAAAAGGCTACAATGTATTTAGAAATGCTTAAACCACACTTAGGACTAACCGATCGTAATGAAATGGGTGCAACATTTTTACATAATCTTGCTCGTACTAGATCGCCATACTATGAAAATGTTGTGGCATTAGCAGGTGTTGATCCTACTAAGCTTAAAAATGTTTATGGAATGACACCTGAGAGTGCAAAAAAACATTATACATCAAACATTTTGAATAGACAGATTAACGAACAGACTGAGCGTGAGCTTCTAACCTATCCAGCAAATAGAAGAAATACTTTGAGGCCTACAATTCGTGCAAGAGTTAAAAAGAGTGCTGTTGGTGGAAGACGGCGTAAGAGCAAGCGTCAAACACGACGCCGCAGCTAAAAAAAAACAGCCTTCTTTAGATATGGCTGCTGGTTCACCTACATATTCATTAAAGTGGATCTTAGATAATGATTCAATGCCGATTGCAGAACGGATCACTGCAATTGCTGCAGCAACACCTGAAATGCTAGCACAACAAATAGAAATTCCTACATCAACAGTTATGCGTAATCTATATAATGCAAATATGAATGCATATTGGGGATGGAACTCTCATAATAAAATAAAAAAACATTATAAAAACACACCGACACAAAAATTTACAGTTCTTGATTATGCAGTTGAAAAGGCAGTTCCTGTAGAACTTGTTGCTGCGTTACTTGATAAAGGTATTGATTTTGATAGAGAAAATATTATATCTAAACTCTTTGATATACGTTCATTTATTTACAATTATAACCGTGGTATATTTAATTATGAAATATTATTAGATAATAATAATAAAACAATTCGTCTATTCTTGGAAAGAGGCGCGGAAATACCACAAATTGATTTAAAATTATTATTAGATACAAATGATGATAATTTAATTATGATGTTCCTTACAAATGATCAATATAAAGATGAATATATTAAAGCAAGACTAAATCAAAATCCAGACGATAATATGATTAATTTTATAATTATACTTAGCTTAAATGTTCCAAATACATTTATAGATTTTTTAAAACCTTTGCAGTTTAATGGACATATATATCCCCCTTTTAGTTTATTTCAAGATGGCAGACAGAAAGCGCCAATATATAATTTAATTTTTCATAGAAAATTTGATTTATTGAGACTATATCGTGAAAATTTTCCTGAAGACTATAAAGCACATATTTCTAATATTTTTAGATTAATTATAGATATTCATAAAAACAGAAAACCTACAACTGCAATCAAATATATAATTGAACTTGGATTACTTGAAGACTATTTGGAGGCTGATCCTACACAGTTTTCTGATGATATTAAAAAGAATAGAAAAATTTTTCTTGATTTTCTATTAAATGAACGAGAAATGCCTGATAGAGTGAGTGCTTCAAGATATTTAGAAATGCTTAAACCATACTTTGGACTAACTAATCATAATGAAACTGGTGGAACATTTTTGCATGACCTTGCTCGTATCGGATCGCCATATTATGAAAATGTTGTGGCATTAGCAGGTGTTGATCCTACCACACTTCGTAATATTTATAGAATGACTCCTGCTAATATAAGAAAACGTTATATATCAAACACTATGCAAAAAATTAATAACGAAACTGAACGTCGGCTTGAATCATGTGATCCTGCAAATAGAAAATTTATGAGACCTTATGTTCGGGAGAGTATAAGAAAAGGGAGTCGTGGTGGGAAACGCCAGAGCAAGAGCAAGAGAAAGAGCAAGCGTCAAACACGACGCCGCAGCCACTAAAAAATAAATTATTATCTTCAAATAATAAATTTATTTTGTAAGTAAAAGATTATTTTATTAATCCATTAGTAAAGCATCAGTTATAGCAAGAGCTTTTTTAGTAACACTGTTAGGGCTCCTTGGCTTCTCATAAGGCATTGCTAATGCATCATCAACCGCACGAAGCTGTTCATTACTAATAGGTTTTGGTATAAATGGTGGATAAATTATTACTTTCGTTTTAGAACTATTTGTTTGTATTTTAGTTCCTTTATTAGTAGTTTGTTCCATTTTACCTGAGTTTAAATTCGTTTGTTTATTTATGTAAGATATTCTATTCAATTTTTTATTTCTTCGTGTAGATCTATTATTTTTGCGATTATTTTTGCGCATATTTTTACGAATATTTCTGCGCGTATTTTTTCTTCTATATTTTGAACCACCAAATATTACAAAGTCAATATTTACAGGATTTATTTCATATGGAGGAATAGGATCATATAAATCAATAAGACGATCATATCCATGTCTCCAAAATTGATTACGTGCAGATTTACGTGATTGTACTGATTTTATAAAATCGTTTTGTCCAGGACGACCATAAAAAAGACAAGAGTCTTTAAAAGTAACACCCATATGATCTCTAGTTATCAATAATGTTTGATTATGAATTTCATCCTGATTATTATTATCATTAATTAAAAATCCTGTACGAGTATCAAAATAAAAATTATGATCTCCATGGGCCATTGCATTTAATAGATTAAGATACATATAATGTAATTCTAACATATCATATTCATCATATATATCTGTGAGGGCACGATTATTTTGTATGCGAATAGGCAAAGGCAAACGTGTAAAAGATTCAAAATTAAGCCATCTATAAGGATTTACATGACCAATTAATTTAAAAGGACTCGCTATATTTCCATGCATATTCATAAATGCCTGGTTATTTTCATTATGCCAGATTAAAAACTGTTTTAATATAATTAATCGAACTCTTAAATCATGCCCAGGGGGTAAAACAATTGGGTATGTTATTCTATAATTATTAGTTTGATTAAACCAATTTGTACCATATAAATGCAATACTAATTCAGGAAATCCTGTAATGACATCAAGATCTGGAAAATCTGCACTTGGTTCGCGAATGTCAACAGAGCGACCTACATCAAAAAGTGTTCTATTTCTTGACCATATAAAACCATTAGTTAATGGATCACCATTCGGTGCATCTGTATCATCATTAAAATGAAAATTATTAATTATTTCATCAAAAGGTTTTAACCTTTGACCATAAGAATCTTCTCTTGCGATTGCAATATGCCCATCAGCTCCATTTCTATTTAAAAATTCAGGAGTCAAACATACATCATAATGATGTAAATATGGACATCTAGCATTAAAATTTCTTGTACAATCACATACATCATTTGGCAACTCATCACATTGCATTTTATCATTATGATCAGGTCCTGTTCTTCTGTGATGAGCAGATGGTGACATTAAAATAACTAGTTTCATGTCTCGTGTTGTTTGTAATATATTTATATGATTAAAAGAACCTAGTGTAACATGTCCTAATGCTGGACATCCTGCTGGATTTGAATAGAAAAATTTTTGTGCGGATTTGTCTATACAAAATTCTACAAACATTTGATTATCCTCAACACGTATATCATATTTCATTGGGAAAACGCCCATAAATTCTTTCATGACACGGTCATATGCTCTTCTTTCAAAATTAGGATTTTCTATTACTATAGGTTCTGGAATTGTAATTGCATTATATAATAAGGTTCCTTTAGGAATAATAATAAATTGCATGTCTTCAGCAGTAGTTATACTAAAATTATCAATAGGTTGTGGCACTGCATTTGCATTTGCATTTGCATTTGCAGGTACCGCATTTGCATTTGCATTTGCAGGTACCGCATTTGCATTTCCATTTATAGGTGCTTCTATTCCCACTAGATTTGCATTTCCATTTGCATTTTCATTTGCACCATTTAAATAATTTCCCCAAGAAGGTGCTGCAGGTGGATAAACGTGCAGTACTGGTTGTGGTGAATTTATTGGTGATTGAGGTAGTGTATTATTAGGCAAATGTAATTGAGGTGCTTGATTTGCATTTGTGCCATTTGCATTTGCGCCATTTGCAACAGATCCTGCTGCTGCATTTGGATTTGCATTTAGACCATTTAATAAATTTGCCCAAGAAAAGTAGCTCATACTAATTAAATCTCTATAAATTTGAAATATTTTATTTCTGCGTATAAACACTTTAAAATGGATAAATCAAAATCAACGATTACATTAACATTCGGTGATAGTGCCGAAAATCATGTAGGTATGGAACAACTTGGGAAGCGTGTAGAGGCCGGACATGGATTTACTATTGAAGATTTGATAGAATTTAAGGCAAAGGCTGAAGCGGCAGGTGCTGTCGCGGAGCTAATACAGCTTGCAGAGTCCGCCCTAGGATCACCAGCCGCGGCAGTTTTAGTTATCAGAAATGGAGTAAATATGCTTTTAGGCCATGCAGGCTCAGCTGATAAACTGTTTGCTGAGCAGGCAGCACTCAATGTAGATAGGCATGCATTCATGTATGGCCGTGTTGTAAATAAGCATGCCCGATGGAATCTCTGTTTTGACAATTTTGATCAGGAGCCGAATTATGCGGAGGGAAAAGGTCGCATTATTGATTTCAATAAAGTTTCTTTGACAAATGAACTTTATGGAAAGTTTGAGGAATTCTTCGGACCAAAGGCAGCAGATCTGAAAGGCGAAGGAAATTACTATTACGATATTAATAAATGTGGTATTGGTTTTCATGGAGATTCAGAGCGCAGAAAGGTAATTGGTGTTCGTTTGGGTGCTGCCATGCCGCTGCACTATCAATGGTTCCATCGTAAGGAGCCTGTTGGTGATCGTATTATTATTCCATTGAATGGAGGAGATATTTACATAATGAGTGAAAAAGCAGTTGGCACTGACTGGAAGTCGTCATCAATTTATACATTGAGACATGCAACAGGTTGTGCGAAATTTACGACAATCTAAACTAAAAATATTTACTTTTGTTTGGGTTAATTAATGGAATTGAATGAATGTTTTTCCATTAGTTCCAATAACCTTATTGCCGACATGAAGACCAAGATCATTTTGGAATCGTGGAACTGCACTCAGAGGTTGTGACTCAACGAAGGTTGAGGCTGCCATAAGACGACCTTCATCCAAAATATGCTTCGCATATTCTACACTAACAGGCTGTCCATTATTAGGATGTCCTGGAATAGTGCAAAACATTGGGAGATATGCTGGCTTTTGTTGCTGTTGCTGTTGCTGTTGACTCATTTTGGCTTTTTAGTTAATTATGAATTGATGATAAAATTCAATTTTTATTAAAACATATCAGTAATCTCCTGTGCTCTTTCTAGAACCAGATCATATGATTCGCGAATAATATCAAGAGAGTTCCATAAAAAGTCAAATACCTCGTACTCCTTTGTAAAATCTTTTTTATAATCTCGCGGATCCATTAAAGCCCAGTTACAGAGATCTGATAGAAATGATGAACAGGCACTGCTAGGTGTATAACCCTTAGAGGAGTATGATGTTGAAAGTTGTATTTTCATTTTATCACAAAATTCATTAAAATCATAACATAATGGATGTGAATTTGAACAATATCTATTATTACGACACCAATGATGTATTGGTAGCCAGTCATCTGATAATGGATTTTCTCTGAAACATTCACGGATTCTCCATGAACATCTTGCATTTGGATTTAATAATGGATGTTGGGATTCATAAAGACGACGGCATAATTCATCTTTCCACATATCATATTGAGTATTACATGTATAACAACCATCCCAATTATCTCCGCTACATACCTGTCCTTCATGAATAGCTAGAATTGTTAGATCATCACATAAATTCTGATGCGCTATGAAATCAGCGCTATATGTACATAGGCGATTTGCAGCGGCAAGTACAACTTTTTCCATAAGATTAAAACAATATGCAGGTTTTGAACCGAAGATTCTGTCCCACTGTTCCTTTACATAGATATATTGTGGTTTATCTATGTAAAATTTAAGATTAAGATCTTTGTTCCACTGAAGAATGAGCGAAGAATAAGATTTAACAAAAATAGTTTCACGATTCTTGGCCAAATAATTATTCATCCAGGTACGAAGAATGGGCTCCGAAGACTGAAGAAAGCTGACAAGTTCTTTAGCATTTGCTGCAGCGGCAATACAATTTTGTTCTTTGAAGGCCATTAATTCTTTTGCCTTTGTCTTCCATATCTGAAGTATTTCTTGTACTTCGGCTTCCATTTACTATTAAAATCAATTGAGATTTTAGGTTCATTCATCCATGGAAGCAGAACTTACAACGCTGCTCATTTCTTCATGATCGTCTTCTTCTGATCCTGGAGCTGCGACACTAACAGCAGGTGATCTTCCAGCACTTCCAGCACTTCCAGCACTTCCAGTACTTGATCCAATAGAATAATTTTGATCAAGGCTATAATCACACATTTCGCATTTTATTGCATTTTGATCTCTATTAGGGAATCTGCAATTAGTGCATTGTTTTATGGGAATTAATGATGATGATGATGGCACCAAACTGGTTGCTGTAGTGACTATTGATTTTCGTGGAACAGCTTGTGTTCTGCTTGTCATTCTTGGACTTCTCAAGAATGAGCTGACACGTCCTCTATCATGCAATAATTGTTTCGCATTATCTTCACGTTGTGTTTTTTCATCTGCAGATGTCCCAGGGGTTATTTTTGTCAAAAAATCTTTGACACCTTGTACAATATCGCTATTTTTTGGTGGTGGTGGTACTATTGTATTAGTGGGCTTGGTCTGGCTTTGGCCTTGATCCTCACCTTGGTCTTGACGATTTGAAAAAGCTTTTCTGATCATTCCTGCCTCTTTAGCAGCCCGTTGTATTTTTGCAACTTGTTCTGCAGTTTCAATTCCATAATTATTTACAGGCATATAATTAGTTTCTGGTTCATAATATTTTTCCAGTTTTGCAATATCATCTTTCATTTCAATAATAGTTCTGGATTGACGGCGAATATGCGGTGTTTCTAAACCATATGATTCTGCCAAAGTTGTTAAATGTTTTTCCATGGTAGGCGACATAGCATCTTGTTCTTCAACATCGTCTTGAAGTCTGTAAATTTCATTTTTAATAATACGTTCAAACAATTCAGACAAAGTTAAATCATCCTCCTTCAAACCACTACGATCTGCCATACGACGAATAATATCTTTCTTGATACCCATATCAGATTTCACCAGATCCAAATATGTTCCCTTCATAGTACTGATCAAAAATATTGCGTTTTTACGAAGAATTTTTGGAAGTTGCATCTCTGAACTGATCTTAGAGCCAAATAGGGCCCATTCTTGTTTTAGACGTAAAGAATTTTCCAACTTCTCTTGAATCTGATATACTTTTATATAACCAGCTGCAATTGTCAGACTGAATGTAAGGATAGTAAATATAATTCTTAACGCAAGAGCCGTACGAGGGCTATCTTGTTCGCTAGTATTGAATGTACTAACACTGATGGTAGATGCGAGCGTGCTAACAATAAGATTAATAATTGTATTCATTCTAAGGGTTTTTCTATAACCTTCGGTAGCTTCAGATAGAATATCCAAATAAACAGCAGCATAATGGATCCATTCAGTCAAGATTTTCATATTATTAGGATCTTCCCAGCCTTGCCCACGACGGCTCTCATAATATGCTAAATCCTCATCTGGTTTTTGATTAGGCTGTTCGCCTTCTAGTTTTTGATCTGATTGTGGCACATTTATTGATAAATGTTGTTGTTTTTGAGCTTGCGCTTGCATATATGACATTACTATTTCCTAGAAAATATTTCTATAACAAAAAATATTTACTTGTAAGGTCCAAGATTCAATAGCACCCGTTGGCCCAATACATGATCTTTTTCCACTTCTCGGATTTGCTGCAAACCAGTCTCATAATTACGAATTGTAACAACGCGACTTTTAATACCAAGAGATGGTACATCAAGAAGATCATATACATATACTAGGCGTCCTGTATAATATTCAATAAAATTGCTTTGCTCAGACCTGACTACATCAACTACTGTAGTGCCGAGACCTCCAATACGCACACCATATGTTACACCATCAACAGATGGTTCATAAATATGCTCAAGCTTGCCTACAGTGACGTTCATTTTGTTTGTATGATTTATTTAAAAGTAAATTATATAATCAATTTTTATTTTTGATAGAATTTTCCATAAAAAATTGAAATTGGATTTATACTAATACAAAAGTCCTGCTCCCCCTTATCAAAATGTCCGAGGCCCCGAGGTTCCTAGTTGAATTTTCGCAGGTGTCTCGTGAGCCCTTGGAGGCGTCAAATGAAAGGAAGGAGTGTAATACGATTGCAGATGTTGCGGAACATCTGGTCACATATTTACGATCTGTAATGGGTCGTAATCCTGGCGAATTTATCGCCTCATATCATTCTGTAGATCATTATACTATTGAAAATATTACAGGTGATTTAATTGCGCACCAGCACATTTTGGAGACTGGTGAAAGCATTATTTATATTGTCAGGGTAGAAATCCCTGGAGGTGGGTATCGTGATACCCATTATATTGGAATTACAGACATTGTTGCATATGCAGCAGCAAGTACTGCTGTTGCATATGAACAATCAGAGGAAGAAGATCAGAGTTATTACAATAACTACGATGATAATCACAACGATGACGACGACCGCTGCGATGAACATGATCCTTATGAGGGAGGATGTTCATGCGGAATGGATGGTTGTGACGGTGATTGTGGTACTCAAGGTTGTGGCCGCTGCATTGATGTATGCAGATGCCATTGTTACGATGATGATTATTAAAAATGATGTAAAAACATAATAAAAGTAATTAAGACATCATTTTTCGTAATTGCGCAAAAAATTTGAATAAATTATTTCAATTAACTAATGATATACAAGTTAGGCCAAACGCAATGACCGAGACAGTTAAGCAGAAAAAGAAAAAGGAATGTTGGAATTGTCCATCATGTAATATGTATAAAATAGTTATTTATGAATTTCCCAAAACTGATGGGGAACCTATTCATTATGAAGGAGTATATAATACACTTACAGATACTGCATATAATGTTCAAAAGTATTTGCAATCTGTCGCTGATCAATTTCACTCTATATCATCCTGTCATTTGACTGCAATGCCATATACTATTCCAATAGTTGTAGCAGATATTCTATCTAGTCGTACAAATTTGATAGCAAAAAATAAAAGTATTTTGTATTATTTGAATGGAGTAACATGTCCCAAAGGCTCAGAAGCCGATTCCCCATCCACATCTTGTGGATCAGGCCGTCCATATACATTTGGTTATATATGTATAAGTAATATTCCATGTATTTGTCGTTGTATTAAAACTATAACACAAAATAGCATTGAAATCCCTGTATAAATATTTTAAACTAATAAATTTTTAGTTATTATTTTAAAATAGAATAAATTAGATATGAGTAAAACCCGGCATTTGCGTAAGCATTTACATAAGAATAAGAAAAGCAAGCGAAGAAGCCAGCGAAGAAGCCAGCGAAGAAGCCAGCGAAGAAGCCAGCGAAGAAGCCAGCGAGGAGGTGAAGCAATACAGAGACAGAATCTGCGTATCAATGAAGACAAGGTTAGTACTCTTCTTGGAGTAAAGGGTTGTACAAGTTATGTAAATAAAGGTAATTACGGATCTGTTATGAAGGCATGTAGATCTTCTGAACAAGGATGTATACCACCCTGTTATTCAGTAAAGTATATTCCTGCTATGGCTGAACCAGTTGCATCTGCTGAAGCTAAACATGCTGCAAGTATACTGGCCCATGAAGCACAAATAATGTATATGATGACATCTGAAAGTAAAAATACAGGTGATCGCGAGTATATTAATCATTTCCCACAATATCAATCATCAATTATTCCCCTTAATGCATCTCCATGGCTCGCAACTGATTTTGTAACAGGTATGACTATTGAGGCACTTTTAGAAGGTACTGTGCAAAATAATATTGCGATGTTGGCACCTGTATTATATTTACAGACAATGTTGATCTTATATAATCTTGGACGACTAAATGATGGATTTGTTCATGGAGATTTGAATCCTGGTAATATATTTATATTACCGCGACCTAAATCACATGCTCAGTGCAGAATGGAGGGACCACCTTCAGAGGCATTAGACTTCATGCCAGCAGTATTCAAATTCAATGAGCCTTACTATGTAAAGTTAATTGATTTTGGGTCTGCCGAATCATATCTCTTAAATTATACTGATAATCCTGTTGCAGGTAAATCTGTGGCAGGTCAATGGGAGATTGATGCATTTATGGCTGCATGTTCATTCCATGATTTAGCTGATATAGATGGAAAGGTGATGATTAAAGGATTTATTGGAGATTTCTTCGGCCCTGAAGTAGCTGAAGCAATGACCATGGAAGGATTTGATATATATAATAATAGAAATATGTTAAATATGCGTGACACGAAGGAAGGTGCTTCAACAAGATGGGCAGAATTCTTTGATGCTCTTGCTGTTGTGCTAAATATTGAGTTGCGGAGTTATTAATACTTCAGCGAAGTGCAGTATTAATACTTCAGCGGAGCGCAGTATTAATCTATGATTAATACTTCAGGAAGGCGTAATTATCTTCGGGCATAATACCTAAAAACCCTTCTAAAGCCGCTTGAGGACTCTTGCCTTCAGTAATACCTGCATAGACAGTATCAGGAGGATTCTGTACTTGTTCCATCAAAGTATTGAGACGATCAAAGTTATTCTTCATGTCTAGGTATAAGGGTCCACGTAAATCATATTCTGTGAAAAGGCGCATACGTGTATTGCTAATTCCATATAAATCTTGGATAGTTTTATCTGTTATAGGAGCTGCCTTCATCTCCTTGTCGGCCTCTTGCTTTAAATAGGCCGCAATGATAGAATTAACCGAGCCTTTGGCTTGCACAGAAGCAGAGTTGAGATTAATATCGCTAGCGGAGATGCCAATAAAGCCATCTATCTTGATATTCATGGAGTTGGCGCTAGATCCTTGAACAGCTGCAGTGGGACTTCCTTTACCACCTAGTTCTGTGAAATACTTGTATAGTTCAAGGGCCTTTTTATTCAAATAGACTATGGTTGTTCTGTATGATTCAACGGAAGAAGGAAGAATCTTATAGCTAATAACAAGTTTTGCTTCTGGCGTTAATTGAGTATTGGCATTAACTGTGGTCAATGCTTGCATAATATCATAGAGTGGAATACACGATCCCTTAGTCTCATTTTCAATTTCCTGGCGTACTTCTGGTTTCTTTTTCTCAACTTGAGCTTTGAAATCCGGAGCTGCAGGATCAGTAACTTTGGCACCAGCAGCGATTTGAACCAGTTTTTCATAGTATGGTTCTAACTCCTTTAGGAGTTCTAATTCCTGATCTAAATTTTTCTGTATCTGTTGCATAGCTTCAGCTTTCGGTATAGGACTCACTTTCACCTCTCCTGGAGGCTCTGGTCCAATTCCAATAAATGTCTCATTAGCTGCATTAGGAGCAAAAACAACCCATAATACAATTATAACCATTAAACCAACCAGAATATTTAACAATATTGCATATTCCATATTACCTATATGGAATATATAATATTAATCCGGAAAGTTTATTGTAATTAAATATCAACCATCATATTACGTTTGAACCATTCAACTGGTACACGAACAAATTGTGAATTATCATCATTGAATGAGAATGTGAAGATGAAGTTGTCCTCATGTTCCACAAAGCCAAGACAATATTCAATCTTTGAATCAATGAAGCAGAATGGTATAGACATTTGTAATGGGCGATAAGTATCTTTTTCTAGAACAACAAGATTATGATAGTATTTACGAGGAGTTGAATAGACCACTGAATGTGTAACTGCCCATAATTTGCCTTCATATTCAATTAATGAAGAGGATCCACGAACACGTTCAAAGAAAATGGGTGTTTTATGAGTTGTATGAATTGTGAGCTGTCCTTCGGAGTCGGTTTTGCCGACTTCCAATGGAGACCAGTTATATATAATATCATCTCCGTGACCGTGGAGGCTATCCTCCGCGCTCAGCGTTTGCTTTTGCGAACTGTGACAAATCCAATTTTTCTCACAATCAGTTATGCGAGGTGGCTTCAAGCATTTATTAGACTTAAATGTCTGTGTATCAATATCATAATTTCCACAAACAATGCGATTATGACCATCATATGACCATTCACGTGTAGTTGCAGAATATTTTAGCGAACCATTGGTGCCTCTGAATAGACGAATATCTTCAAGACCTCTAATATTAGTAGCATGGAACTGCTGAACATCTTTCAAATATCCATCCATCATTACTAATGGCGCAATAGGTTCTAGAGATGTAAGATCAAATAGCTGATATGCATTCTTGGTACGGACCCAATATCCTGAGTTCCAGACACCATTTTCTTTCATATCATATCCACCATCTGGACGAATTTTGTAATTGACAAAGCGAATATTTGCAAGTAATTGTTCTTTACCACCAGGTTGATGTTGATACTTTATAAGACTTACAGAAGAAGAATGGAAGTCAGGATCAGGACAGGTTGCCTCAATCTTACGTGGAGTAAAATTATCACAAAGACGTGGTGCATAGTATTGAATATTACTGAAGACATTATCCCAATTATGACGATGTTTATTCATATATTGTAGGCAAAATTTGGTACCATAAAAGTTATTATTCGGACTTACATAGAAGTGTAGAATGGTATATTCATAATCAAGCTCATACTCATAGATATTTTTCTCAATAAATAGAAGATCTTTGGGATAAGGTATTTGCTTTGCAAGACGCCAGTAATGCATTGCCTTATATTGATCTCCAACATTACGGAAATGTCTAACAAGCATGTATAATGGTTCAGCACGACTTTTACGAAGTGCATATGCTTTATCAACCCATTTCTCAGCTTTATGAATTTTTCCCATCTCTAAATAAAGACGTGCGATCATATAATGGCTATACCAGATCTCCTCATCCCAACCACCAATTGCAATACGCTTCTTATATGTTTTGATTGAAAGTTCTTTCTTTCCACTATCTTTATAACTTTGTGCCAAATAGAAATAATATCTTTCATTATTGGGTTCTTTTTCAAGACCTTCAGTGAGTAAACGAATATCACGTTCAAACTTATCAGCCTTACATCCACCATCACCAATATCATCAATATATATATCTTCTTTTTTCAGCTCCCCGCGACCAGGTCCATCCCAATATTCATGTGTAACCCCAACACAGCGCCAATTATCTGCAAAACGAACAAAACGTGTATTATGATAGTCAAGAGAGCCACTTGATTGGATCATTAAATAACCACCATCTGTCAAAGATTGTTTATTAAATGAAGAGCTTACTTTCAGAACCATATCCCCATCTAGAAGAAGACCATATGTATCAGCAGGATCCCAACCGAGTTCTTGACAAAATTGTTTGCCATTAGTAAAACTTAGAGAGCGATTATGACCGAAGTTTTTCCATTCATCTAAGAAGAGGCGTACTGGGACATCAAGAGTTTTATGAAGTTTCTCAACAATTGAGCGTGTAGAATCAGTAGAACCAGTATCACATACACAGATTGCATCACAAATATTAAGGACAGAACGAATTAGACGTTCAATAATTCGCTGTTCATTCTTTACCATTGTTAGAAGAATTACTCTCTTCTTCTTTTCTCCTGAAGCTGGTTTAGCAGGTTTCATTGACATCAGATCTTCATGTTCTGATGCAACAGTCTTATTAAGAGGTATTTGAAACATAGAAATATTATGATCTGCTTGATACCAATTAAATAGTTCTGGATTTTCAACTTCAATTGATGCAAAACTATTAGTCTCCCATGTAAGACAACCGATATCTAATGTTAGTTTTAGTTGCTTCTCACAAAGAGAATTGAATGTATTAACAAGCACAGATGGAACAATAATGTAGCCTCCACAAAATCTCCAATTGATTTGATCATTAATTTGATTTAAATTTACACCCTTTTCCCAACATCCTGGAATTGTAATTTTATCTTCAGGAATATCAGGAATATTTTGAAGAGAAGTAGTTAAATTATCACTATCTTTAATAATTTTAAAAATACCTGCATCAATCCATGCATAAAATTTAGATTGAAGAATATTAGAAGCAATTTTAATAAACTCTGATTTTGCATTCTGAACAATCAAATAATCTCTTGTATCTTTACCATGATTTCTTTTTGATGGAAGAGTAATAACTTTTTCGGATTGTGCATTATCAACTGCCACATATGTATTCAAATTAGTGAATGGAAGTCTAACACAATTTAGATTTGGGGCACTTTTTAGTTCTTCAAGACTTGCTTCAACAACTGGATCATTATCATGAAAGAAAACCAGTTTAATTCCAGTGTCAACAAGTTTTTTGAATAAACTCATATATTCTTCAGTCTTCAGTATAACCGATTGTTGCTGACGTTTTAATGGATAAAACGCACTAACAAATGTAATTTCATTTGGACTAACCATTTTCTATAAAAATATATCAGCCTATGTTTAGACCTTTTAATTAAACATTAAAAAAATATATGATTTAATAATTTGTATTAAATCGTATTATTTTATATTAAATTATTTACTTGCTCTTATTTACAACAAGACGCTTCTTGGTAACAGGCTTAGGTTTAATCTCAACCTCTTCAGGCTCCTCATCGGCCTCTTCATCATCAACATTGACTGATTCAAAGGCATTAGCTGCTGCAGGTGCAGGTGCAGGTGCAGCAACAGAGGCCTTAGGCATGAAAGAGCGGAGCAGAGCCTCTTCACCATCATCATTGATCTGGTTAGAGGGGGCTGCGCCTGCACCACCTGAAACACCAACAAAGGCGAAATCAGCGAGACGCTCAGGGCTCTTATGCAGCATAATCTGCTTAGCACGCCAGGTCACACCGAACTTACCGCCGGCAAACCAAATACCACCGCATTCAACAATTACAGTGACAGTACAGCCCTTAACAAGGACTTCATCAATAGGATCAGTGATACGCTTCTTGTCATTATCATAGATCTTCACCTCAAATTCACCAGCCATCTTACGGAGCTTGATCTTCTGGGTAGGAGGATAAGGCTTGGGATTACCCTGCTTATCAATAGCAACCTTAATAGTAGGAGTGTAAAATGCATTAATAACCTCACGAGACTTAGTTGCACCACCGCTAAACCAGGATGCACGATTCTTATATGCCTCTTCCATTACAAACTCATCAAGCTTGGCGAGAGCGCCATGGTAGAGATTAGTGGGGCTTCCCTCCATCTCATAACCCTTAAATGAGAGATCAATACTGTAGTCAGGATTGTCAGCCTTGGGACCTTGTTCAAACTTACTTAGACCATAAGGAATGGTCATCTCTGCGGCGGTCTGGAATAGAAGCTTGCCACCATCATAATTGAGGTAGGCAGTCTTCGCACCAGAATCTAGTGTCTTAGGGGCGCTGATGGACAGCTTAGCAACGGAGAAGGTCTCAGGCGTAACAATTGACATTCTACTCTTTCGGATTTCTGAAGAATAATTATCCGAACGCACCCTCCTCAATTTTTTGGAGTAGTTGGTGGCGCGACTAGCAGCCGGAACATCTTTAAAATATTTTTTATTGAAATTTACGAAAAATATCAAATTATAATGTAATTATATCGTTGATCAACCATTTTGATGGAATTTATACTGAAATTGATAAATGCGTTTAGTGCGTTTAGAGCAGTTGCGGGGCCTAAACCCCTAGAAATCCTATTACAATTCCGGATCTTTTCAAAAAAAAAAGGGATCACCATCAAAATATCCGGCACAAAAAATGGAAAATTGATTTTTGGGTGCCAATTGTTATAAAAAATTGATTCAGTGCTGGCTGGTTTGATCAAGCATAGTGCGTTAAAAGATGAGTAATAATACCTCTGATATGAACACAATGAACACCTCAAAGACTGGCCCTAAGCGTGTTGCTAAGAAGACTGATGTTGCTGTAACTGTTACCACCACCCCTGCTGCCGCCCCTGCTGCAACCAAGGCCCCTAAGAAGGCTGCGGCCAAGGCTGAGGCTGCCCCTGTTGCGGCCCCTGTGGCTGCTCCTGAGGCTCAGGCCGTTTCTACTCCTGTCGTCGTTAAGTCTGTCAGTGAGGAGATCGCCGCTCTCAATAAGGAGATCAATGATGCCCGCGAGACTCTTCGCAAGGCAGCTGTTGCTCTCAAGACTATTGAGAAGCGTCACGGCCAGGAGCTCAAGGAGGCCCGCAAGCGTCGTAAGCAGAACAAGCAGGCTGATGGTGAGAACAAGGTTGCACGCCCTTCTGTCTTCACTACCCCTGTCCTCCTCAAGGATTCCTTTGCCGTTTTCCTCGGAAAGCCCAAGGGTACCATGATGAGCCCTGCGGATGTCACCAAGGCTATCAAGCTTTACATTGATGAGCACAAGCTCAAGGGTGAGAAGCATGCTATCCATCCTGATGCCCGCATGTGCGAGGTTCTCGGTGTTAAGGCGGGTGAGACTCTCACCTACAAGAACATCCAGAAGTACCTCTACCAGCTCTACATCAAGGAGGCCAAGCCTGTCGCGACTGCTTAAGTCATGACTTTGGGAGGTTCATAAAATCATATAAAAGTAAAATAAAAACCTGAAAACAAACAAACCAAAAAATACGATTCCACCTGGGATCATATTTTTTGTTTTATATTTTTAGAAATGGGAAACGCTGCTTCAAATAACTCAGCTGCTGGATCTACACCTGCAACAAATAATCTTGGCAATGCTGGTATGTCTGGTAATGCTTATAAGAATAATTCCACTAGAAATAACAAGAAAAATAATACTACGGCTAGTGCCTCAGTACAGAATAATTCTGTATCAGCTGGACAGCCCCCTAATGTTACTCAACCAGTTGTTTCAAATCTGAATAATCAACCTTCTATAACGGGAGGTCGTCGCCGTCGCCGTTCTTCTCGTAAGACACGTCGCAGTCGCAGAGGCCGCAAGCATTAAAGTTTGCGTATCATTAAAATGGCCAATCCTACGAGTAAAACTGTAACGGTCCATTCTTTAAAATTACTGGTCTGATTCTGAAAATCTGATCGCAGACCATTAATTCGCGTATCTAAGAATTTTACATTGTTTTTCATATCATCAAGCTCATAATATTTTGCATTATATGCACAATAGAAGTAACCGAGTAACATGGATACTAACATATATGTTAGCACTAAACATCTACTTGAATGTGTATTATCAGCAATTATTCGCAGCGATTTACTCATATCTTTTGATTCACTTGTCAATGCTCTCATAATTGCTCTATAATGAATTTCAGCAGTTTCTATTGTATCATCTTCATCACTATTAGAATAATTATTATTTCGCTCTGCTTCAGTTAATCCATCGTGATAAAATTCACTCATTACTGTTTGGATCTCAGGCAAAAATCTCAATTTTTGCCAGCAGCCTTATAAAACTTTTCTTCAGGTGCTCCCAGACGTAAAGATCCTCTTGGAGCCGCAGGATTTCCTAAAGGTAAGCCCCATCTGCGCCATACAGCCTCTTTACCCACTGTATAACGCCAGGCATAATCCGCAGGCACACGCACATTATACGTGCCCATAAGAAGCCTATTCTGACCAGTAGCCCATGATGATTGGATTCTCCAAGCCGCTTCTGGCTTTAAGCCCGTGGAACATGCTAAAAGCATGGCATAGATCAGTTCAGCCCATGCTTCAGTTTCTGCTTCAATAGCCTCAATAGGTTGTCGTTGATTATCACAGCATCCCGCATGCTGAAGTTCATGAATTAGAACACGAAGAGAATCTTCTTCACGATAAACAACAATTGTGTCGGGCTGACAAATCATACAATATCCTCCATTAATATTTGCTGGACCGACTTTGGTTCCCTTCGGTGGGAAGACACGTTTTGATGGATTTAGGAATAAAAAAATTGTATAGGACTTTCCATCAGCCATTGCTTGCAGCGCCCTCGCATATAACTTCATTGGAAGAGGTGCTTGTGGCTGGCCAATAATATACATTGTGTGCTGGCCAATATGAAATCCTGCAATAGGTCCAGCCTTAAAAGTATCTGCGCGATAGCTATCTCCATCAAAATTTGAAGGTTCTTCTGCATACTTACGCACAAGCTCGCGATCTTCGGAACTCAAATTAAATTGACGTATCGGAAGCGGTTCTTTACTAAAAACATTGCGCATCAAAGAATATAATTCTTGGATCTGATTATCCATCCTATTAATGGGCCATAAAATATAATAAACATGCAATACCAATTCCTATAATAATATATGCAATACGCACTACTATTTCTGTTTTTGCATTTAATTTATATAATTC
>JACCDW010661886.1_pt1 | contig 27683 bp, 5 predicted proteins | sample 7449781 | NCBI WGS metagenome assembly JACCDW01 (sample SAMN15323449, study PRJNA562643) | freshwater metagenome | isolation source: river surface water | place: USA:Blue River Watershed | collected 2017-08-18
CTGGTTGAGCTGGTTGAGCTGGTTGAGCTGGTTGAGCTGGTTGAGCTGGTTGAGCTGGTTGAGCTGGTTGAGCTGCCTGTAAGTTACGAATGGCATTTAACATTTGGTCCGTTGGACCAAAGCCAACCTGACTACCATTTCTCAATACCAATAACGCATCCACGATACCCACCATACGTGGTCTATGGGTGGTAAGAATAATCGATGAACCATGTTTTTTAAAGAATTCCACTGCTTGCAAGAGGATAGCCTCGCCTATCTCATCCAGATTAGCATTAGGTTCATCCATCACAATATACTTAGGCAGCCCATAAAATGCGCGAGCAATCGCTATTCTCTGCTTTTGTCCGCCAGATATGGCAAAACCATTTTCACCTAGCGGAGTATCGTAACCTTGTGGAAAAGATAAGATGGTCTCATGCATGCCGATTAATTTGGCCGCATGCACTACTTTTTCTGAATCTACCTTACCTAATCGGGCTATATTTTCTGCCACCGTGCCATTAAAAAATTCAATATCTTGAGGAACATAGCCAATTTGCGGACCCAACTCTGCGTGATCCCAGTCCGAGACTTCAACACCATCGAGGCGTACATGGCCTGCTGCAGGCTTCCATAAGCCAACTAGCATCTTCACCAAAGAGCTTTTCCCAGCCGCACTTGGGCCAACAATAGCCAAGGCCTGTCCAGGATTTATCGTAAACTCAACATTCATCAGTACTGGCTTATCCGAGCCAGGTGGAACTGCAGTAGCTTTTTCTACCGTCAATTTTCCTGATGGCGCTGGTAATTCCATACGCTCTTCTCGCTCACTATCTTCGGCCAATATCTCATTGAGTCGCTCATAGGCTTGCATCGCCGCAACGATATCCTTCCAATCCCCCATCAATTTATGAATGGGGCCAACGGCTTTAGATATCAACATCGAGGACGCCATAATCATACCGCCAGTGATTAGATTCTGAATCGCTAACCAAGCACCCAAGGCCATCTGCAATGATGGCATGGCCTTTTGCAGAAAATCAGAAAATCCTTTGGTGATCCCTGCAGCATCACTGGCTTGCACTTGATGGAGTAAAAACTTTCTGTGTTCTTGATACCACTTATTTCTGACTGCATCCATCATTCCCAAGGCTAGCGTTGTTTCAGATTGGCGTAGGCTTTCATTCGCAATCCGACTTGCTTCGGTATTCGCATCATTGGCCTGTTTGAGCAGTGGTCCTGAAATTTTATTGGTTGCTAAGGAGGTGATCAGCATTAATACGGATGCAATAATCGCAAAAACTGCAAGATAAGGGTGAAATAGGGCGCCGATAATGATGTATAAGATGGCAAATGGCGCATCCATCAAGGTCATCAAGGGATTACCCGTGAAGAAGTTTCTTAAAGCAATTGTATCTCCCAACAATTGCTGCACATTCACATTTTTCTTGCCCACATATCGACGGAAAGAGGCATCAAATACCTTTGCTGAAATATCCCAGTCGATACGTAACGATAATTTGACCATTAATCTTGTTCTAACCCAATCTAAGGAACCCCAAAATAGATAAGTGGCTAATATGATTAATGTTAGAGAGACTAAGGTGATGACGCTTCGCGATGAGATAACACGGTCATACACCTCCATCATATAGACCATAGGTGCTATAGATAACAGGTTGACGACGAAGGTCAATATAAAAGCCACATAAAACGATCTTCTACAACGCAAAAGAATTTTTGCGATAGGACTTTCGAAGTTATTAGTTCTTATCCTAGATTTCTTTTCCATCAGTTGGCTTATTTATTACTTGTGATGAAGGTAATTATAGAGATAATCATATTCATCATCTCCAGAACCAATTAACTTGATACTTACTTGCTCATTTGATGAAGTAATATTCAAGCTAGAAACATCGCTAGAAACGACGTCAATTTCAGTAATTCCAATCTTCGCTAAGCTCTCCATTAATGTGGTATCTAAAACACCATCCTGTGTCAGACTTAAAGCTGTATTACCATCCAAGACGAGAGCTTTACCCGCAGTGGAATTACCGGTAAACAGTGGCTTGAGGCTTGGATCAATCTCACTGATTAAATGTCTAAGGTCAGCAATAGCACTGGCATCACTTAAACTATCACCAATATTTAAATAGAACTTATTGCCCGTTATATTGCTACTTAAATTGATGCTATCTACGCCGATTTGGGCCATATCCTTCAATGATGTTTGGATAAGTTGTCCCGAAGTCGTAGCATCCAATACTAAGTTTGTTTCAGGCAAAGCTGAAAGCATACCTGATTGGACCAAGGCGCGGGCTAGAGAGTCAGAGAGAGAAACATGACTATTGGGTTCAATAGCGACGTTAGCAATACCAGAAGCTGCCAGTGCATCTATCAATTGCAAATCAACATTAAAGTTGAAATTCAAACCAGAGTTATTAGAGGTTTGCATCAATGCTGACAAATCTGTTGTATTGGGATCACTGTCAAAACCAAGTAGGCTTAAAGAATTCGCATCTATATCACCCTTAATCATATCAACACCAGAGGCGCGTAAGGCACTTGCGATATCAAGCACATTACCCAACTGTTGTTCGAGTTGATCGGTAGAAAGATTCAATAAGACATTAATATCACGCTCATCGATCACGCTATCTTCATTAAAGTCATTCGTCGCCACAAACTCCGGCAAGTTGATTGCGGAGATATCCCCAGTCAATAAATTGCCCATATCAACGACGATTAAATTATCACTGCCTGCGAGAACCTGATCGATACCTAATTTTTGTAAATCTTTAAGGCTAGTACTTAGGTAAGTACCCTCAGCGCCAACATTCAAAGCAACCTGGTCATCCGCACCACCAGCATCACTAAATACCAAACCAGCACCAATCAAATCGCTCGCTTGCGCATCCGTAATGCTCACACTGCCCTCAGCAGCTCCATTGATCGATAAGTAATCAATCCCCGCTGCACTTAATTCATTCGCCAATCCAGCAACATTACCAATCTGCGTTTGCGCAGATTCTAAGTTCAACGTCACACTCAGTGCGTCATCTTCCGCTTTGCTTAATTGTCCGTCTAAGTTGGTATCGCCAAATAATGGTATACCACTGCCACTTAAGCCTTCTTCTCCAGTCCCTAGGTTCACCGTCAAACTGTCACTACCACTCAACAGAACCGTATCTACCCCTAGCTTCTGTAAATCTTTTAAGCTCGTTTTGAGTCTGTCGCTATTCTCGTCATTAAAAACAGTGACTTCATCTTCGGCGGCAATCTCAATCTGGGCTTGAGCAAGTCCAAGAGCTTCAGTGTCAGAGATGCTCAGAGAATCAGTAGCGGAATCAAGTTGCAGGACTTCATTGATAGGGTTTTGTAATTTAGCAATGGCTTCTGGATGCGCAACAAAGTCTTCATAACTGATAATCAGCTTTTCACCATCAGCCAAGGTCAATTTTGTAACAGACGGATCTAGTAAAAGCTCCCAAGCATCTTCACCCAGCACATCAAATCTTTCTGTGCTAACTGAGAATCCAGCCTGCTCTAGAAGCATCGCCTCCTCTGGTGTCGGCGTCGTCAACAATCCTGGGTTGTTGATTACCTGTATCCCGGAAGCAGCAATCGCAAGTGCATCAACAACGCTTATCTTGGCGGATAAACCAAAATTAATTTGATCTAAACCTAAAGCTTTTGCTGCGGCCAGCCCAGTCAATTGTCCAAAAGTTAATGCATCAAATACAGCAATTCCGTCCTCGGGCTGGACAAATACGGTAACAATATCACTGCTTAATAATTCAAATGCAGACGTTATTTGAATAAACTCTTCTGCACTAGTAAATTCGATAGCACCCTGATCCATCGCAAAAATACGAACACCAAGTTGCTGTAAAAGCGTGATCGTTTCTGGCGAAATAGACTGGATTAAATCAATGGTAATGCCAGTGATAGTGATTACGTCATTATCAGCAATATCGACATTCGCATCGATCACAGATTGAGCTTGATCTAACGTTAGACTTAATGCATTGCCAATTACATCAATGGAAACAACACCTAAATCTGTAATGGCTAATAGTTCTACAATGCTTCCATCAGCTGGCACATTGGTTAAATGAAGCGTAAGTTGATCCGCCGGATCAAAGGTTTGTATTTTACTGATAGCAATCACAAAACTATTGCCATCCGCGAAACCTTGATAGCTGATAGTAGCTTCAGTGGAAACACCCACGCCCAGGGTCACTTTGGAGATATAGCTCAGGACAGCTATCGAAAGTGCGTCTGCAACACTTGGTGCGTCAGTGACAGATATCTCTAATGGACGTCCATCGGCCAACTTTATTTTCGCTACAAGACTCAGATTAGGATTACTAAACGCAAGTGAGCTAATACTTTGGCCAGCAGACAACTGAACAAAATCTACACGCGGGTCGGTGGCTAAGGCAAATGCATTTTGCGCAGAGACTGAGAATATAGTTAGATGGTCGGTGACTATCTTGCCCTTGGCATTAGCATAATCAGTAGCCGTTAAAGCGTTTGATGATAGTCCAATTTGAGCTACTCGACTGTCTAAGCCAAGTGATGCAATATCGGCATTGGATACCCCAGTAACCGACAATAGTCCCAATTTACTTCCTGAGGTAAATTGTAATTTATCAATGACCGCTGAATATTGCTTGAATTGACTGACAGTCAACTGGGCAACAATGTTATCAGATAAGGTTATCTTCTTAAGTTGGTTAGCTTGCTGGTAAAGATCCAGCAGTGGCAACTTGTAAACAAAGTCATCTGCGCTTAAAACGAACTCTTGCTGTACAACTGGAACAACAATACCAAAACTTGCCTTTTGTTGACCGACAATGGTAATAGTGTGCGTAATTCCTTCTTTGTAGAATGTAATGACGGTATTACTTCCACTATTTTGTGTATTGATTACCAAACCACCCTCAAGTGAGGATAGGTCAAGACGTGAAATCTTACCCGCATTGACAGTCCAGTTTCCAGTCAGAGTAGTTGGTTTAATTTCAACTGTAAATTTATAAGTAGTTCCTACCGGCGGGGTAAGATTTGTTAGTAAATTTGCGGTAGATAACTGCGCTTGAGTACCTGCAACTGTAACAATAAAGTTGTTCTGAACGGATTTCAGCACATTGATAATGTCGCTGTTGTTTGCTTCAAGTGTGTCAATCACGACACTGGGCAACGAAACATTATCTGTAATATTTATTTTGCTAATGGTGACAGGATTGACCGGCTTGGTAACATCTCCTCCATTAATAATACTGAGCGTTGCAATTTGATCAATTAACAAAGATATATTGGCTGCGGTATCAGAGATACGAAGTGCTTGGCCAAAATTAGAGATATTGACAGTGCCACTTTGATTGGCATAAGCCTTATAAAACTCTGAATTAACAAAATCTTGGTATTGCTTGACATAATTAGTAGCACTCACATCTGCACGAGAACCACCAAATACAATTTGGGGATTTCTGCCACCATCGGATGACATCGTGGCATCGAGGAGTGGTTTAAGTGCCAACAAGTTATTCGGATCAGAAATCTCAGCTAAACTTAGTCGGAGTGTAACGCTACTCCAACCCTGAGAGACCAAAATTGGGTCAGTTGCGCCTGCTTGCTGTGCTGCGAGTATGCCTTTAAGGACCTTAAGTTGTGCTGCATTAATATCAAAATTAAGGTCTATACCTTTAGTACGGAAATCAAATGTAATAACATCATCCGGTAATGTTGGTGTTTTTCCAGCATTAGCAGGATTCAGTAAGGTGCCTGTATTATTATTTAAGTCATCAACAATATTCTTGAGCAATGGATTATCAAGATTCCAGCGATAACGAGTACCCCAGTCGTCATATTTTTCCCAAGTAACAATATTAATTTGGGTACCAAGACTGGCTTTCGCGAGCAACTCCATCATGCCGTTGCTTGTGCTGCCATAGAAGGACGGTATTTCTATCGTTTTACCATCACTTGCAGCAAATGAAACGATCTTACCCGCTTTGGCTGCTGCTAATAATGTATTTCTGTATGTGCTGTTATATTCATTAAAGGAAAGCTTAGCAGCAGTGTCTTGCAGAGCGACTGAAGCCACCAAAGGATTCTGCAAAGAATCTACAAGATTAAATACCTCAACACCAGACAGAGAAATTTTATATCCAGTATCAGTAATCTTATCCAACAATCCAAACGTTAAGCGATATTGATCAGAACTCATCTGCAAAAGATGAGAAGAATCTTCATTGGTTAACGTAATAGAGTTCAGCAAGCCTGCTTTGGCTTGCGCTGCTAATTCCAGCAAATGTTGATTGAAGTACTCAACAGAAATGACATAGTCTTGTGGCGCATTCGGATCGACTGGCTTAAATACTGTAAGGTCCCCAACTAACTCATTGAGCACAGTAATCTTGTAAGACTCGCTACCCCTAGTCACCGTGATAACAACATTGTTACCAACTTGCTGCGCATTTGATGCAACCCATCCACTCGCACCACCCACAAGCTTGGTTAGATTAAGCGACGCTAATTCACCACCCGATATCGTTATATCTTTGTTTAGTGTTGTAGGGGTTAGCTCTAAACCAAAATTGAAATTGCTATTTGTTGGTGGCACCAATTTAGCAATATTTAATGATGCTAAATTATCAGCAGTATCTTGAATTGAAACTACAAACTTTGTTTGTATGCCTTTTAAAATACCCACGGCAATATCATTGCTCGCATTAGCTGCGTTGATCGTTACAGTAGGATATCGTGTGTCAGCAATGTATTGGCCAGAGTTAGCGTCAAGCCTCACTAGACCAACACTGTTAGCGAGTACTGGATTTGTTTGTGAATTATTATCAAGGATTCTTAATGCAACCAGTGTATCTAAATTAGCGCTTAGGTTTTCAGCGGTATCGCTGATTCGCGCCATATTCTGGTAATTACTAATACCGCCTGTCAGAGCGTAAGTCTTATAAAAATTTGAATCTACAAGGTCGCTGTAAAGTTTTAAGTATTCACTGACTGAGAGAACACTTGCCGATCCGTTATAAATGATTTGCGGATTACGGCCTGGCACAGACGACATAGTCGCATCTAAGATGGGCTTAATTGCAATTAAATTATCGACATTCTGCAGTTGGCTCAGATTTAAACTTAAATATGCATTGCTCCATCCATTAGTTATGAGCAATTCACCAATAGCACCTGACTGCTGGGCTGAATAAAGCGCTTTAAATACTGCAAGCTGATTAGCGTCAATATTGAAATCTAGCGTTGTACCTTGGGTACGCAAATCAAAGACGAAAGTATCTTTATCCAACAATATTGGTTTGCCTTGATTACTTCCATCAAGCAATAAACTTCCAGTGTTGTTGTTTAAATCATCAATAATCTGCTTAACGACTGGGTTATTGAAGTCCCAGTTGTAGGTAGTACCCCACCAGTAGTCATTTCTCTGCCAAGGAACTAAGTTGAGTTGAGTATCATCGGCAACTTTACTGAGCAATTCAATAAAGCCGTTATTACTGTTACCAAAATAGGTTGGAATAGTGATTGCTTGATTATCAGTTGCTTGTAAAGATGCAATTTCACCTGCTTTAGCCGCGGCCAATAACAGATCTCGATAGGTTCCATTAGACGAGTTAAAGGATAGATTTGCAGCAGTATCAGCTATATAAGCTTGGGCAAGATTCGGATCAGCAAGAACTTCCAAAGCACTGTATGCATCGACCTTGGTAACAGCCAATTTGTAATTTTGATTGGTCAGTACATCTTTTAGCAGACCCAGCGCCTGCATATACTGATCGCCAGTCATAGAGATCAAACGGCTGGCATCTAAATCTGTGATATCAATCGAATCTAATCGACCAGCTTTGTACTGTGACAATAAATCCATTAACTGACTATTAAAATCAGCAACAGTTAATGTGTAATCTGTTGGAACATTTGGATCTACTGGTCTAAATACCAGCAAATCATCTGCGCGTTGATTTTGTACAGTTATTGAATAGTTATCTGTACCGTTAGACACTATAACAACAGTATTATTGCCTTGCTGCTCGACAGATGAAACCTTCCATCCGGTTTCACCACCGACAAGATGACTCAGGTTAATTGAGTCTAATTTGCCGCCACTTACCACAATATTTTGAGTGATGGTGCTTGGCGCCAACTCAACAGTAAAGTTGTAATAACTACCCGCAGGTGGCATGAATTTAGCGATATTTATTGTTGCTAAATTACTTGCGCTATCTTCAATGGATAACAGGAACTTCGGACTGATATTTCTGAGAACATTATAGATATCATTATTTGCAGCCTCAGCTGCATTAATCGATAAAGTCGGATGAGTGGTATCAACTACTTGAAGTCCGTTTACAAATTTTGTCAGTGAGATCCCAGTGTAAAGAACTGGGGACAATACCTCATTAGCACTATTTCCGTGAACAATTCTAAGTGCCGCAAGCTGATCGATTACATTACCAATGTTTTCGGCCGAATCTGTAATGGATGCCGCATTTTGGAAGTTATAAAAAGTACTACCTGAATAAGTTTTGTAGAAACTGGAATCCAAAAGCTGTTGATATAAATCTAGATAATCGTCTGCAGCAAGTGGATCTCTTGGACCTTCATAATTAATGTAAGTGTTTCTTCCTTCAACACTTGTCAAACTAGCGTCAAACAGTGGCTTCAAGGCCGACTGCGTGACAGGATCAAGAATCGTCTCTAACGACAGTGGCAGACGAACAGGACTATAGCCATTTGATACTAAGAGGTTAGCGTCAGCGCTATCTATGCCCTTAAAAATTTGTAGTTGGGTAGGATCAATATAAAAATCAAAACTGTTAGAGATCGTCCTGTAGTCAAAAACAATATTGCTGACGTCGAGTTGACCCTGAGGCTTGTTAAGCTCTTCAACAACTTTCAGGAGAAATGCATCATTGCGCGAGTATGTTCCAGAACCATCCCACCACCATGTAGCAGCCTGCAAGTAAACTTGGGTGGCTGGGATATCAACTGTATTTCCTTGAGCATCAATCAACTGCGTTGCTGGAGCTAGTTTGCTCAACAACTCAATTGTCCCATCGGCGGAGTTGCGGGCGGAAACAGGCATTAATATCGGTTGACCGTCCGATGACGTAACTTCGACTAAACGACCAGTTTTTGCCGCATTTAATATACTGTTGATGTAGTCAGAGTTGCCAGAATTAAATGATAGCTGACTCCCTGTGTCCACTACAGATAAAGCTGTAACTTGGTTATTGGCAACAACACCGGCAACATTTTGTGCTGGCACATCAACAACATTGAAACTCAGCTTAAATAGATTAGGGTTACCAATCTGTAGACCTGCAGCACCCTGAACAACAGATAATTGATTAAATGGAACATCAGCGACTACTACGCTGAATTGATCATCAATCATACTTAAGGGACCAGCTGAGGAACCCTGTTGAATTTGCTCGGCAGTTAAATGAATAACTGGCGTTCCGTTATCGGTTAATTCGATACCTTGCGATTTAATGACACCAGCTTGAGATAGGGTAAGCAGTTGTTGGTAATACTCAACAAACTGGTCGCTACTCAAGTCAACCGTTAGGTTTATTACGCTAGGATCCTGAATAATCGTAGCAAGGTTTTCTGGGGCTACGTCCTTTAAAGTGATGCCATAACCATGTCCCTTACGGAAGGCCAAGTCTTCATAAATAGGACCAGAAGTTAAGCTGTAATCCTGCCATGACACTTCATATATTGCATTCGATGGCTTTAACAGATTGACTGTGAAGGATTGATCAGAGAATGCACCAGCGCTGTCTGTTACTCGGAATCCAAATGTCTCAACAGTATTAAAACCAAGATTGGATATTGCATCCTGATTGGCAATAAATCGATACTCTCCTGAAGCAGTATTTAGATATAAAGTGCCGTACTGCCCTTCATTTTGGCTATTGTAATTTGTACCTTCTATGGTGATATTAGCAGGTTTAGTCTCACGACCTAGAATTCGGTAGGAAGCGGTGTCCCCAAAATCGACATCGGTAGAGCTTAATAAACCAGTTGTATCAACTAGGGAAGCATTCGGAGCTGCTGCACTATAAATAGTATTATCAAGTGAGAGACTACCTTGCGGTGCGTCATTGACTGGGCTTAACGATAATGTAATGTTAGCTTGAGTCGAGTCTGTTCCATCAGTAACAGCGTAAGACAAAACCAACTGGCCATTATAGTTTTCGTTCGGGGTGATTATATAGTTGCCATTTACCAGAGTGACCGTTGCATGGTCTGCGGTAGGTAAGCCATCCAAACTTAATGCAGAGCCCTCAACATCACTAAATCCTCTCAATAGTTGTTGCGCTGAGATGAGGTAAGTTGTGTCTTCAGAACCGTTTGATAAAACTGTCTGAGAACCAGTTAATTTTGGCGCATCATTCACAGGCGTGATATCTAAACTAGCACTAGTTGATACGCTGTTCTCACCATCGCTAATTTGTAAGGTGAATACAACCGCCGAATCATCATTTAAAGCTGGAGTATATGTCCAGGTACCGTCATTATTGGCAACTAATGTACCTTTTCCTGATGAGATTGCTAGACTTTCTACTACCAGATTTTCACTGTCGATATCACTAGTGTTAGCAAGTAATTCTGACGATGTGATAATGCGTGGTTGAACTAAATCTTCAGATATTGGTGTCAACTCAACAGGGTTTGCCACCGGCGCATCATTGACTGCACTAAGACTGAAGGTAATCTCAGCCGGAGTTGAATCAGTACCATCACTTACAAAATAAGTTAATGTAATCGGACCGTTATAATCTGCATCAGGGGTTACAACATAGCTGCCATCAATGATTGCCACTGTTCCATGATTGGCTGTTGGCACCCCAGCAATTACTAAAGTAGATCCTTCAACATCTCCGAATCCCTTGAGTAATTGCTGAGCTGATATGGTGTAAGAATTGTCCTCAGAGCCATTATTTAAAACTTGTTGAGACCCAGCAAGGAATGGCGCATCATTAACAGGAATGATATCCATACTTGCAGTGGTATTAGTAACACCACCATCACCATCGCTTACAGTGACGCTAAATACAACAGAGGTATCGTCATTATTCGACGGTAGATAACTCCATGTTCCATCTTGATTGGCGATTAACTCACCTTTGCCAGAGAGTATACTTAGACTTAGGATATTTAGATTTGCACTATCTATATCAATGACATGACTGAGTATTTCGTTAGCAGAAATAATTCTTGGCTCAACGCTGTCTTCTGCAACTGCAGTCAGAGTAACTGAGCCAACCTCAGGCAAATCGTTGATTGGATTAATAGTGAAATCGATACTTGCCAGCGTAGTATTTGTTCCATCGCTCACCAAATAACTTAGTTTTACTGGCCCAAAGTAATTTGCTTCAGGAGTAATAACGTACTCGCCGTTAACGATGGTGACTTGAGCATGGTCAGCGGTTGGAATTCCGGAGATACTAAGTTTGCTGCCCTCAATATCAGTAAAGCCTTTGAGTAGCTGCTGGGTAGAAATAGTATAACTGGTATCTTCTGAACCATTTGACAAGACTTCTTGTTGACCAGTTTTAATTGGCGCATCATCAACTGGGGTAATATCGAGAAGAACTCTTCCACCCACCAATGTTGTCGTACCGCCTGACTGAACCTCAACGCTTAAATAGAAGGTCGCTTGTGTATCATCATTGCTTGCTGGGGTGTATGTCCAAGTGCCATCAAAATTATTGACCAATCCACCTTTGCTATTAATCAATTGTACTTTTTGTAAATTGATATCCTCTAATGCATAACCTTGAGAAACGACCTCTGCTAATAATTCCTGTGTTGATAAGATAATACTGGCAGTATCTTCCAAGATAGCTGGAATAGTAATCGGTGCGATTTGCTCTAAAGGCAAATCAAGCTTAGCAATATTGATGGACTTGCTGACCTCGGTGGAATTCAATCCATCAGTAATCTGATATGTAAGACTCAAATCACCAAAAAATCCAGCAGCAGGCACGACAGTAAAGTTTCCATCGTTGTTCAAAATGATCGTTGCATTAGGAGATGTCAGACCAGTGATGCTTAATTCGTCTCCCTCTATGTCAGAGTAGCCACTGAGTAAATCAACTTTGCTAAGTGTATAGAAGAAATCTTGAACACCATCGGGTAAATCGTTTGGTGTTCCGGAGATTCTTGGTGCGTCATTAATGGCAGAGATATCTAATATTGCGGTTGAGCTTACGCTTGCGCCTAATTCATCTTTTGCAGTGAATGCAAATGTCACATTGGTATCATCATCAGCTGCTGGGGTATAAAGCCAGTCACCTGTCCATTCACCATTATCATCAAGAACTTTTTCTAGTTGTCCGTTACCACTTTGAATGCTGAGATGAGTAATCGTTAATTGCGTACTGTCTACATCTCTTACATTCACCAGCAAGGATGCTTGGGTAATCAGTACACTTGTATCTTCATTAATCTCAGAAAGTATCGTTACAGATTGATCAGTGGTTGGTGCATCATTCACTGACTGTATGTTGATTACCTGAGGCGTTGCCGAGATAAAAAACTCTCCATCAGTAATGTCATAGGTGAGAGTGACTTCACCATTAAAATTCTGATCTAAGAGGTTTAATGTAAATGTGCCATCCAAATTATCTACAACTAATGCATTCGATGCTTTTAGATTTGTGACAGATAATAAGCTGCCCTCAGGATCACTGTAGCCCTGCAATAAATCAGCAGTTTTAACAAGATAACTAAAGCCCTCTGTTCCGTTAGATAGGTTCGCCAAACTTCCGTCTTTAATTGGTTCATCATTGACAGGTAGTATGTCTAGCGTGGCAGTCGCATTTACACTTCCGCCATTACCGTCATTAACGGTATAGCTAAAGATAACTCCCAAATCATCATTGGCATCAGGCACAAAGGTCCACGTACCATCCCATTGACCATTAACCAAGTTCTGGGAAATTTGTCCGCTACCACTGGCGATTTTTAGATTGGTCACACTAAAGCCGCTGGATGGACTATCTATATCAGTTACATTTTTTAGCAACTCTGATTGGGTAATAACTCGAGCCGAATCTTCTGAAGTAGAGACCAAAGTGACTGGACCAGTCACTACCGGTGCGTCATTCACTGCTTGAATAGTTACAGTTTGCGACTGGGCCTCGACAGATAGGACTCCATCAGAAACCTTGTATGAAAGCGACACTGTTCCATTGAAATCCTTGTCTGCAATTGTGAGGGTAAAAGTACCGTCCAAATTATCAACAATTGATCCAATATTTGACTTAAGTTCAAGTACTGAGAGAACGTTATTCTCAGCATCTGTATAACCCTTAAGTAAATCTGTCGCTTTAATTGTGTAAGCAACACCCTCTGAGCCCAAAGGTAAAGTAGCAAGTTCAGCCGTTAATGCAGGGGCATCGTTAACCGGGGTAATGTCTAGCGTTGCAGTTGTCTCTAGGGTTCCACCATTCCCGTCACTCACCAAAACTTTAAATACCACAGATGTATCGTCATCTTTGGCAGGGCGATATGTCCAAGAACCATTATTATTATTGGAGATGCTTCCAGATCCGACACTTATGGAAACTGAGCTTACAGTCAAAGTCTTACTATCAATATCAGTAATATTTGCTAAGAGCTGTTCGCTGGTAATAACCCGTGTGAAACTATCCTCAGAGATGGGGGTTAGTGTCACTGGCCCTGAACTCACTGGCGCATCATTTACTGCAGCAATTTGTATAGTCTGTGTAGCAGGAGTAGTAATAAGACCATCACTTACGCCATAAGTAAGTTTTACTTCTCCGTTGAAATTAGCCCTAGGGGTAATCGTGTAAGAGCCATCGAAATTATCTTCTACAGTTGCGTTGCTGGCCAATAGATTGGTAACAGTCAATGTCGGATTATCGACATCGGTGTAGCCTTGCAGCAAATCAGCTTTAGTAACGATATAAGCTTTATCTTCCTCACCTGCATCCAGTATCTTCTTGCTTGCTGTCAGCGTTGGTGCATCATTTTCCGAAATGATGTCCATATAGGCAGACGCATTTACGCTTGCGCCACCTGCATCAGTGACAGTGAAGTTCAGCGTAATGGAGCCATCATCATTACTTGTAGGGGTGTACTTCCATGTGCCGTCAAAGTTATTGACTAGCGCTCCATTGCCGACCAGGGTCACATTACTAATAGTAAAAGGACCATTTGGATTCTCTATATCAGAGATATTAGAAAGCAATTCTTCAGAGGTAATAACTCGAGCAAAAGGCTGGTCCTCAATAATTGAGGACAAAATAGCAGTTCCGCTGGATGTCGGCGCATCATTAATGGAACGAATATCGATAGAAGCTGTGGTCTCAGTAGTTCCACCTACATTATCTCGAATGGTATACGCAAATGTGACTGCAGTATCATCGTTATTGGCTGGGGTAAAGGACCAAGTACCATCATTATTGTTAATAATGCTGCCTAGACCATCAGAAATAATTATGTCAGTGACAGTCAAATTCGCAATCGGCGTATCAGCATCGCTAGCATTCGCCAACAATTGTGCTGTTGTAATAATGATGCTTTGTGAGTCTTCGTTGATGGGGTTAAGAACTACTGGGGTAGAAACCTTTGGCCTATCATTAGTACCCGTTATATCAATCGTTAAACTGCCATTCGCGCTGAGGAAGTTATCTGTTACTGTGTAATTAACAGTAATCGTTTTAACTTCACCAGCTTTTAAGCTTTGATAAGCATCATTACTCGCATCAAATATATAGCTACCATCGCTATTCAAAACAAAACCTGGAACTACATCTTGATTGGGTGCTAAATCGAACTTGAGCGAGGCGTTGGCGTCCGGATCGACAGCACTCACTTTTCCAGTGAGAACAATATCCTCGGTAACTGTCACCTTAACAGAGCTAGGTACTGGTGCCTCGTTTATATCGCTTACATTTAAAGTGATGGATTGCGCTATCTCGGATATTCCATCATTGGCTTTAACAATGAAGTTGTAGCTCGATTTCGCCTCAAAATTTAAACTAGAATTGATATTTGCCAGCCTCACTTCACCAGTATTAGCATCAATGACTAATAGGCTACTATCTGGCCCTGACAGGCTATAGCTAACGTTATTGCCATTGGGATCAATTGCCAAGGCTTGATAAATAACACTTCCCGCTGGCTGATTTTCAGGCACCGAGAGAGTCGTCGGCGCTGCATAAATCGGTGGATCATCAAGGCCATTGGCATTTTTAACCACCACCGTTACATTTTGAGTAGACTGATTATCTGAGGCATCTGTCGCCACCACATTGAATTGATAGAATTTTTTGGCTCCATCCCCTGCGACGCCTGTACCTTTCAAGGATACTTGGCCAGTAGATGAATTAATTTCTAATAATTCTGCATCTGTCCCAGCAAGGCTATATGTAACAAGACCATTATTGAGCGGAGCAAAGTCGGTATCAATCGCCTCTGCTGTATAGATCGATTTACTGCCCTGATCAACAGCCAAACCAACTGGAGAAGTAAATGTAGGCGCGACTTCATCTTGGTTATTGATAGCCACTGTCACAGCTTTAGTGGCTATATTCCCTGCAGCATCAGTAGCCACAACATTAAAGTTATAACTTGTCTTAGCTTCGTAGTTAATAAAGCCAGTACGCAATGTCACATTGCCTGCTGCATCAATATTTAACAGACCAGCATCCGCTCCAGAAAGACTGTAAATGAAACTATTAGCATTGTTTGGAGCATTGAAATCTGTATCAACAGCTGTTGCTTTATATAGCAATGGCTGATTTTCTGTTGCTTGACCTAGCCCAGCCGAGTCAATAGTTGGGGCCACCTCATCAATATTGCGAATCGCGACGTTAACGTCTTTTTGCGATACGTTATTGGCAGCATCTGTAGCAATTACAGTGAATACGTATGATGATTTCGCTTCAAAGTCTAAATTTCCATTTGCCAGGGTAACTACACCATTGGCATCAATTTTTAAAAGAGCTGCATCTGATCCGGATAAGCTATAGGTTATGCTATTAGCAGTATTCGGAGAATTGAAATCTGTGTCACTTGCTGTTGCCTGATAGAGTATATTTTGATTTTCTAAAGAAGATGCATTACCTGCAGAGGTAAACGTCGGAGCAACCTCATCAACGTTTTGCACCACAACCACTATTTCTTTTGTGGATTGATTTCCGACCGCATCTCTTGCTACTAGCGTGAACTGATAATTAGACTTGGCTTCAAAATCTAGTACACCTGACTTGATAGTTACAACACCAGTGTTCGGATCAATTTGTAATAATGAAGCATCTTTCCCCGTAACAGAGTAGACAATGCTATTAGATGTATTAGGCGCATTAAAGTCAGTATCAATCGCTGAAGCACGATACAACACTGTTTGCACTTCATAAGGCGTAGACTCACTGACCGAGGTAATTTTAGGCGGAATTTCGTCTTTGTTCAGGACACTTACCGAGACATCAAGAGCTTGGCTCTTGTTGCCTGTTGGATCGGAAGCAACAACCGAAAATTGATAAGTGGTCTTGGTTTCAAAGTCAGTCAATCCGGATTTTAGTGAGACTACACCTTGGCTAGATACCTCCAAAAGCCCTGCATCTCTTCCTGTCAGCTGATAATTGATAATCTTACTGGAGGGAGAAAAATCAGTGTCATCGGCACGAATCGTGTATATAACACTCACATTTTCATCTGTTACGCCCGTGGAACCAGATTGAATAACTGGGGCAATTTCGTCAATATTGGTCACATTCACCGTGACTGGAATAGAAGAAATCTGATTCCCTTGTGGGTCTTTGGGTTCATTTCCAGCGAAGTCGACAGCTCTCACTGTAAACTCATAATTTGTTTTGCCAGACTCAAAATCCAAGACTGCACCAGATTTTAGAGAAACCAATCCACGCGCACTGATCGTCAACAAATCTGCATCTTTACCGCCAACTGTCCAAACTAATCCGGCTGGATTATCTACAAACTGGCTAGCATTAAATAACACAGCAGAATTTTCTGCTACCGAGGTAACACCTGGCGCAGTCAATACTGGAGCGGTCGTGTCAATGGTAATACTACCAGAGCGAACAGTAGAGTTACCTGCCGCATCAATTGCACTCAACGTGAAGGTATAAGTTCCATCATTCAATGCCGTAGATGTAGTGTATTCATAGCGGCCACTGCCAACTGGACTCTCAACCGCAATACCAGTCACTGTTTTTCCATCCACCACAGTTGAGACTTGAACTGTCACTCCGGCTTCTGCTTGGAAGGTTATGGTAGGTGTCGCATCTTTGGTGATTGACCCACTAAGCAAACCACTACCAGTCAGACTATCCGCAGCCAAGGAGAATGTTGTCAAAGCAGGTGCCGTAGTATCAATGCTAAATGTCTGCGTCGTAACGGAGGATACGTTCCCGATACTGTCAATGGCTGAGACTTCTATACTTTTAGCACCCTGCCCCAGCGCTCTAAAATCCCCACTGGTAAGTGTGTAGGTCCAATTACCGTTTACATCAACACTAATAATTTTGGGGGTGCCAACAGCAGTTACACCATCAAATAAAGATAGCTTAACAGTTGCATTGGCCTCAGCCTTGCCACTGATTACAACTCCTTCAGATCGCTCCGCAGCGGATATTGCGCCTCCAGAGATAACATTCAGCTCAGGCGCCAAAGGTGCCAAGGTATCAACTTGGGTGGCTATCGTGGTAGCACTTGCTTTATTCCCAGCCAAATCTTCTACGACGCCACTTGCAACAGTTACTTGAATTGGTGATGTTGAATTTGAATCAGGAGTAACTACCAAACTAAACACTCTGTCGCTGATGGCAGTAAATGTACCTTTGTTTCCACCCACAACCTCAATCATGGATGCATCAAAGTTCTTCACTTTTTCATTGAAAGCAAAGGTATAAGTCACTGGGGATGCAACAACACCAACCGCATTTGAGCTGATTGATAGGATTGGTTCATCTGTATCTACAGTTACAGATAAAGGAGATAAACTTGAAGGCCCTTTATTGCCCGAGTCAGTTACCACCACAGCATTCAGAGTAGTTGTCCCAACAGGTAAATCGTGACTAAAGTTTTTAAGCGACCATGTGTCTCCAACAACCTCTGCTGTGCCAATTTTGACTGATCCAGCAAAAATATCTACACGCTCACTACCTTTAAGTGAGGCCGATAATTTGCCAGAAATCTCAGGTGAACTATCGTTGGTAATTAGCGTTGCTTGGTCAAAACTTGCGACAGTCGTGGGGGAGTCAGCATCCACAATTACTTGTTTTGAAGCTGAAAATTGTGGTGATACATTTCCAGCAGCGTCTTCAACTCTGACAGTAAATTTGTGAGTAGTATTGGACAAACCAAGCGTATTAAAACTCCAATTGCCATTTTCAATGACAGCAGTTCCAAGCTTAGTCAGTACGCCAGCAACCTCATCATATACAACGACAAAATCTGATCCAATTGCACCACTGATTGATCCAGATAATTTAAATGTATTTAATGGTGATGATGATTGATTGTTGATGTAATCAGCACCGGCGCTATCCAATATCGAATCAATTGATGCGGTTGCGGCAGGAGGAGTACTATCAACAACTATAGTCTTTGCGCTGGCAGAACTGAGGTTGCCAGCTGCATCAACAACATATACTTTATATTGACCATCAATTAAGCCATTTGCACTCAGCAATGTATCTGTGTAGGCTGAGGATATTGAAACACTATTCCAAACATTATTTGGCTGGGTTGTAATATCACTTAATTTAGCGACTGTGATGTTATCTTTTACTAGATAAGCAGTGCCGACCTCTGAGCTTTGTAATGTGACAGAAGCCGTATTTTTGATAAGTGCAGATTCAAGTAGAGCTTCCGGCGCTATAAAGTCTATAGTTACATTCGCACTTGGAGAGACATCACTTGCATTGCCAGCTTGGTCAATAATTTTTGCACTTAGATTGTGAGCTCCTTGGCTCAACTCAGAATCTGGCTTGAGAGTTATAAATCCTTGAGCTAAATCCTGTGCCCTCACAATAAAGGATGCAAGTTGCACTCCGTCCACCAATAGGACCACTGTGTCGCCAATTACCGCAGCAGAACCATCAGTTGCCGATGTGTTTAAATTAATTTTAACTTCTGGCTTAGATTGATTAGTTTCTGCATTAACAATCACGACTGGTTTGTTATTGGCAGTATCCCAAGCAGGTGGCGTTTTATCTAAAAATTGACTCTGAGCCGATGTTAGAGAACTTAAACTAGGAGAAGTAGCAATCGCAGTCACAGCATCCGCTAGATTACTTGCCGCTTCGAGACTTAGATTAACGCCATTGAGTGCAGCCCCCAATACCGAAGCATCAGAGAAGTTAACACTTTGACCAGCTGAAGATACGATAGTATTAGCCAGGTTAGCCATAACACCCGCAGATGCATCTGCATCACCTGAAGCAGCCAAAACGCTGATTGCAATGACTTGAGCGGCGGCTTTTTGGGCTGCTAAAGCCGCAGGGTCATTCGGGTCTTCTAGTAGCACTGCCATCGGATCGAATTTTGTTAAGTCGGTACCGGGAGCGATGCCAAGTGACTGTGCTACTAAATTAGATGCATCAGTTGCGTCAGTTGCTGATCCGGATGCAAGGATTGATTGCACCAGGGTGGTTAAAGGATTGACTGTTGTTGAACCAGCCGGCGCACGCATCTCCGTGGTATTGGGCATACCAGTATCAATATTGAACCCGCCTATAATCACTAAGGTCCCAACAGGGATATTCGCTGGCAAGAAGAAGTTACCTTGCGCGTTAGTCAACACCCCTGTGTCATAAAGTGTCCCAGAGCCAGTATCAATATAAATCTTGGCCCCACGAATATAACCATCAATTACTTGACCCGAAAAGAATGAGCTTACATCGTTACCGGCCAAGTCTTGCAGAGTGTCGGCATCATTTGCGGAGGACACGTCAGAGAAAGTAACGTCTACTTTACCTGCTTGGAATGGCTGACTAAGTGTCAAAATCAGTTGGCTTGGATCATCTGGATTAACCTCAATCAAGCTCACATCATTTTGAGTCGGTGAGCCACCGATGACAGTCAAAACTTTAAATGCCGAGGTATCAGGCAGATTATCAGGATCTAGTTCTTCAGTAAAACTAAGGGTTATCTTGGGGTTTGCTAAAGGATTTCCATCATCACCTTTACGCAATACCGACATTGCAAAAATTTCTGGAGCAATCGTTTCAACAGCAAAACTTCCACTACTAAAACTTACATCTATGCCAGATGAGAGATCCAATAGATTTCCTGCATTATCCTGAATCGATCCTGTGACATAGCTTACTTTTATTGATGCTGCATCTTCACCAGACCTAGGAGAGTAAGCGAATACAAGTGTATCAGTCCCTGAACCTGAAATATATGTAGCAACACCACCATTATCCAAATGGAGCTCAGGGGTGCCTTCAACCACATTGACATTTTCTGAATACTTAACACTAATAGAAATCAATTCATCTTTGGCAAGCAACCCATCATTGCTGCCAGCAGTGACCATGACAATATCAGGATTAAGGGTGTCGACAACATAGCTAGAATCTGGCAACACCTCAGCGCCCAGACTCAAGTCCGCAACATTACCAACTAAATCGGAGATACTTGCTCCGCTTGGCAATTCTAAGCTATCTACAATGACACTAAGGCCATTGTCGCCTTCGGCAATTACGTACTCAAAGTAAAGGGATGATCCATCGCTATCAACCAAGTCCGCGTAAACCGTACTTGTGCCAATCTTCAAGGCTAAGCGCGGAATACCATTGACCACAACCTCCTCGGACATGCTGACAGTAATTGCCAAAACATCACCCTCAGATAATTGGCCATTAATTGAGCCATCCGCAGATGTAAACTCAACACCGACAACAGTGGGCACAACAATATCTGAAGACAGACCCTCTGGGATCGTGAAGCTTAGTGATGCACTATTGGCGTTTCCAGCCAAATCTTCCACATCACCCGCCGCCAAAGAAATAGTTAAACCAGGTTGTAAATTAACACCACTACCTAGGGTAATTTCAAAACGGCTCGCATAACCATTGCTAATATTTAAAGCTGTTAGTGTTGCCCCTGAACCAAAACTTGCAGCAACATCACTGAGAGAAAAATCTGACAATGAAAGATTAGCCACCTTAACTGGCTCATCAAATTCAATCTTTAATTTATTACCAGGAGCATAGCCTTTAATTACAGCACTAGCGTCGTCCAAAATAATTGACTTAGCTGCTGCTTCGACAGTGTCAACTTTAGAACCTAAAGCAACATTAGCGAAACTCAAGTTAGCGGGATTACCTGCCAAATCGGTGATAGTGACACCCGCAGGCAAAACCAAACTATTATTTATTACTGCGAGCCCATCAGAGTCTGTCAGTGATAAATTGTTTGGAACTTGGTAAGTAAAGGTCAGCTGAGACTTGCCGTTTGAGTCAATGATGCCGTCATAAGTAGCATAAACCGAAGCATTACCAATTTTCAGCTCTAGAGTTGGCTTACCAAGCTCATCCAAGTTGCCATTTATTTGAACCAACTCATTCAGGGTGACAGTGACGGTTACAACATCTGACTTCGAAATAAAGCCATTTGACTCACCCGAACTAGAGAGCAAGACCCCGTCGAGAGCCACTGCTGGTGGCAAAGAATCAACAACCAAATGATCAGAATCAATGAACTGTGTATTCGCCAAATTGGCGTTTACCACACCGGTAGCATCCTTGATGGTGGCACCAGATAAATTCAATGCATTCGCTGGAACAATAATACCGTCACCACTACTGAGCTGATTAGATACAACTGTGTATTCGAAAGTAAGTGTTTTTCCAGAGGAGTTTGCGGCCACAAACTGAGCCGTAACGTTATCAGCACCAATTTTCAAAGAGAATGTTGGCGACCCATTGACAACTACATCATCTGTCATGGTGACAGTGACTTTCACCACGTCACCAGCAGTCAAATATCCATTGGTAACGTCTTGGCTTGATATATCTATAGCCGATACAGTAGGCGGAGCAATAGCATTTTCAATCAACCTGCCTGTAACATTGTAAACACCAACCAATGTAAAGTTACCAGCAGCATCCACAACATAGGCACGATAAATGCCATCAACCAAACCAGTGGTTTTAACAGATCCAGATTTATCAGCGCGCAGATTTGCCGAATTCCAAAGGTTGCCATTTTGCGAAGTTATCGATGACTCACTTACAGCATTCACACTTTGATTAACAAGATAAAGCTTACTTGCCTCGCTTGAGGTCAACGTCAATGAGGTTTTGTTGGCAGAAATACTAACATTACTAACTGCCGGGTCTTCTGTATCAATTTTTAATTTAGGGTTATCCCTTACGACCGCATGGGAGAGATTTAATGCATTTCCCGAAATATCCCTGATAGATGCACCAGCATCTGGAAGTGCAATCTTATTGGCATCAATACTGAGACCATTAAGATCATTCATGCCCTCTGTAACAGTGAATGAGAAAGATAACGATTTAGTTCCAGAGCCTGCAACAAATTCAGCATTGACGGAAACACCGCCGACATTAAGACTGATGTAGGGCTTACCCTCGACCCAATTAACATAAACATTCTCGGATGTACGAACAGTTACAGTGACAACATCACCAACACTCAATAATCCTTTTTGGCCGCCGACAGCACTAACATCAATTTTTGTTACAACAGGCTGTGTGACGTCAACCTTATTGTCAGAATTGTCGCGAACCGCTCTCGTCCTCAGAGAGACTAAGGAGAGATCGTTTGAATCTAAAATGCTTGCGCCATTTAAAACAAACGGATTTGAGGGGATGCTAACACCGTTGGAATCGGATGAATTTAACGCAGTAATGGTATAGGAAAATACAAGCTGAGTAGGAGAAGAAGCTTCAGCGTCAAACGTAGCCTGAACAAATTCTTTACCAACCCTGATTTTAAGAAACGGAGATCCAGAGATAGTGACGGGCATATCCGTTGCAACGCCTACGCGTACAACATCACCCACCCCCAATGGATTTAATGAGGACGAAATAAAAAATATGCGGGATATTTTAGCCAAAGCAATGTTTCATAATCATTTTCATATTTATAATAGTATCATTTTTAAGCTTGTTTTCAAAGAAAACTGGCATTTTAGTTGTTAAATTTGTAATTAATTTGTAAATTCAATTTAGTTAGCTTTTATTCGATTTTTAATTATTTAAGATAGTCTACATTGCATGAATAATATATTAACAATCAGAACCCCTATTACTCTAGACGGCTGTCTAATTTCAAGGCAAAACAATGGGTTATAAAATCATAGATAGCTCACAAATAGAAAAAATTGAAATGGAAGACTGTGATGTTGAAGTCATCATGCCTTTTATATCCTCTGCAAAAGCTCTCAAAACAGTCGAACAATTAATTAATCGAGCTGAGCTTCCATGCAATATGATATGTATTTACGATGAAAATCGTGAAGGATTTGTATCCATCATCAATCGAGCTTTTAAATCCTCTAAAAGCCCTTATTTTGTCTATCTTGCAGAGGATGCATTTGCTGGAAGAGCATGGTTAAAAAATGCCATGTACTCAATTCAGGCATTAGATGGTGGACTTCTAGCATTTAACGACGGCAAGTGGTTTGGGGAACTGGCTGCATTTGGTTTAGTGTCTAGAAAATGGGCATGCCAGAATTATTCAGGAAATCTATTTTTTCCAAAATATAACTCTCATTTCGCTGATGTTGAATTAAGTTTAATTGCTAGATATCAAAATAAACTTGTTTATCATCCCGATGCCTTACTAGTTGAGATTGACTATGATAAGGAAAATAAACCAGTAAATAAATTTGATAAGTTATTATTTAAAAATAGAAAAATTAATGGCTTTGATAATCAAGTTGCATCTGAAAAATTACTTAAAGCATTCGAATGATTATTCAAGAAATTAATGGAAAATATATTCCTGAGGAAGATAGGATATTACTCAGAATAAAAACCTCCAAAAACGAAGAATATCGTCTTTGGCTCACTAGAAATTTAACTAAAAATCTAACTATTGAGTTGAACAATTATATTTTTGAACAAGAAGCTACAATGCTTTTAAAACAAGACCTCTTGCCATCTGAAACCAGCTCAAAAGATGATAAAATTCAACATAATCCAAAAAGTATACCCCTTAAAAATAATTACACTAGTGCTGATATTTTGCCATTAGGTCCAGATCCATTACTAATACATAAATTGGAATTAACTAGACAAGAAAACAACCACCAGAGTTACTTCATATTGCTACTAAAACTTGGTAGCGGTGTTGAAATTAAATGCCCTATTCAGCAAGACATACTGAACAGTGTTCAAAACCTGATTGCAAAATTAAGCACTCTGGCAGGCTGGATTAAATGGGTTGAAATGAATAGTGATAAAAAAATAAATATAAATTTAAACAACATCAGTCAATCAAAGCACTGATTGATCTTAACTAAACAATATATCTTTGGGTGTAATTCTTGGCAGATTTTCTTTAGCCCAATCCTTGCCCATCATTTGAGTAAAATAGAGATTTCTATAATTAACCCAACAAGCTGCCAACCATAGGGATTTAGTAGCTATAGCCGTATCTTTCATCTCTCTGAGGAGTTTAAGATGTACATTACCGTCCTTTGGTAGCGTAATTTTGTGGGACTTTATTACCTTGCTGTGCTCCTTTAGGAATACAGAAAACAAACGTTCTACAATAAATGGCACATAAGTAGCTCCACCATGAAGCATTTTGTCATCAGCCACCTTTGAATGCATCAACTCCCTTACCTTAGCAGGCATGTTTTTGTTAGCCAAACTAAGTTTTTTATCTATCCAAGCAAGATAAGTGTCCCAAAATCTCTGATTTCCGACAAAATAGTTAGCCACAGAAATATGTTGAGAGTTTTCCATGGTCACTAATTCAGATGGAGATATTTGAGCTGCTTTGAAAAATTCGAGCACAACTGCAAGAAATTTTGGATGTGAAATCTCTCCTTGAATCCACACGTTATGATAAAGAGATTCGATTTCCATCACTGGATTACAAAAATATACATCAAACCCAGGATTTTTTTGGATGTCCTCAAGAACATTTTGTGCTGTCAACTTTGTTTTTTCCCCAAATCTCCAAGACACTGCTCCCCATAGAGTGAGCTTTTTGACATAGTCTGTTTCATACAGTCTTTTGAAAACATCAAATTCGTATAATTCGGATTTAACAGGTGTGTTGTTGTTTAACGGCACCATTTGCGGATCTAGCAATTCCTTTTGCCATGCATCGTAATAGATTTGAAAAATTTTAATACTGGCGGAAACAGACTGAGACTTACTCTCATCGCCAACCTTTTGAGTAATATCTTTTTTCACGTTATCTAAATCTGTTGTCTTTTCAGCAATCTGATCTTTTTTTGACTCTTTGACTGGATTGACATCAACAGTGACTGACTTTGATTTAACTTTTGTAGAGACTAATTCTGTGTTGTTAGTTGAAGCGCTCTTAGAATTTTCTCTTCCATCTTGACTACTGAGTATCTTTTTAGCTGGTGGTTTTTTTTTCATAAATTTAACACTCTCAAATGAATCGCATAGAATGACGTTGGCAAAACAACAGCCCTGATTTTAACACCATTATTTTTAGACCAAGATGGTTTGCTTCTCTTGCGGTTAATCCGCCTGAGTATGGAAAAGTATCAATCATCACCTCAAATCTACTTAAATGCTCAAGTGTTTGTTGATGATTTTCTGGGGTAATAAACTCTATTCCCTTATCACCCATCTTTTCAGTTACATAATTTCTTACCTCTTCAAATCTAAATTGGCGATGTAGAAATATCTTTTTTTGTGGGATATTTTTTAACAAGCTTAAAAAGTCTAATGATAATTTGGCTGGATTTGCAAAAATCACTACTGCATCACTGCGCTTTTTGTTCTGATGTTGTGGCATATATTCTGGCGGTTTGTAGAAGGCATAATCATCCACAAAATTTATCAGAGGTTCAGTGTATAGTGATTTAAGAAATGTTGGTGATTGGAATGTATCTCCTATCCACCCATCAAAGCATTGTAATCCTGTTGTTGCCGACTGACCTCCAACCCACTTGAACTGCTGATGGGCAGGCCTCAGAGATAACGCTTTCAGCCCTATGGTATCTGACCACCCACCTAAATCATATATTCTATCCAAATTAGATTCATAAATTTTCTTGCTCAGAGATAAGTAATCTAAATGTTGTACCTCAAACCACTCATGCGCAACGCCTTTAAACTTCTCTGTTGCCCAGTCGCTTCTTGTACCTCTGTTAAATATTACAAGGTTGTACTTTCTGCTTAGCTCACGAAAAAATTCAAATGTTAAAAAATATACAGGCGATACTGAAAAAAAGGGTGAAATCAATCCAACCCTATGGAGTTTTTTTGGCTCAGTAGGAATCAATTTACTATTCCATAATGGATGCATTCTACTGGCGTCCAAATTTTGTTTTGCAAAGTTTTTAAGTTGTTCGGTTAATTCGATTGCAGATAGATTACCCTCATACAATGAACACATTAATTTTGTTAACTCATAATCTGTAATATCTTGATCTAATTCGGGAGTCGTTTTATCTAAAGTAAGTCTAGCTTTACTTGGTAAACCATAATGATTTAAGTATATTTCTGCTAAACCTAAGCTAGCATCACTATTTTGTGGTGACTCATTTAGAATGGAGTTGTATACATTGATCGCCTGCTCAAATTTTCCTTGTTGTTGAATGGCTTTAGCATAAACTATCCTACTGTTGAGCCTGGTAGGGTCTATCTTGTTTAATTGATCTAATCTTGTTATGGCTTGCTCAGTTTGCTGAAGAGCCAAATGGCATAAAGCGATGTTATGCAGTAAGTCGCAATCAACGGGATTGTCAATAATCGCTTTGTTGTAGAAGGTAATTGCCTCTGCCCAAGATGAACTTTGCATCAAATGATAGGCAATAGTTGCATTTGTTCTCATTTGTAAAAGTCTTCCGGGACCGCTTTCAATTATAAAAACCTTATACGTAGATGTATCAATTTTAACTTAACTATTGAAAGAACAATAATTATCGTTTTTAGAAACACTTAATGATTCGAGATAGATGATGAAAATGGCCAATTCAAGAGATAAGGATATAAACAACTTATTACAGTTGATTTTTAGCGAAAAAAAATTCTATGATTTTGGGACAGAAATTTTAAATTTACTCAGTGAGTATCTGATGACGAGTCAGGATAAAAATAGACCAGTCATCAACTATCAATCACCTAAGACTTTATCTAACTTTTTCTCAAGTGCTCTGCCCATAGACGCCAGCATTACATATGATGACTTTATAAAGCTTTTAAAAAGTCATGTGCTTGAGTTTAGTCTAGCTATCCACCACCCGCGCAACTTCGGCCATCAAGTCGCCACCCCCTTACCTATCGCGGCTTTATGCGACCTTGTCGCTGCATTTACTAATCAAGCGATGGCCATCTATGAAACGGGTCCAAGCGCGACCATGATAGAGCGGCAAGTGATTCATTGGCTGTGTCAATTGGTGGATACAGAGACATGGGCGCAAGGCGATGGCCTCCTCACTTCAGGGGGAGCGCAAGCGAATCTAACAGCATTGC
>JACCDW010469920.1_pt1 | contig 27673 bp, 29 predicted proteins | sample 7449781 | NCBI WGS metagenome assembly JACCDW01 (sample SAMN15323449, study PRJNA562643) | freshwater metagenome | isolation source: river surface water | place: USA:Blue River Watershed | collected 2017-08-18
AGACCAACTGAAGGAAATGCAGTTGCAGTTGGTGTTGTAGCAAAGCCAGGTGTTGAAGGTGTAATAATTGTAGAAGCAAAAGGCAACGGAACATGGGGGGCACTTAAAGACGGTTTGTCTTAATAGTGTATAATAAATTTATGGCTCAATTACGTGGATCACAAACATCATATGATATAGGAAATAAACCTCCTACAGTAATTTGGACTGTTGTTCGTGGAGATACTTCAGGATTTAAGGTTTATGCAACTGATGATGCAAAAGAGCCATTAAATATTCCTGATTGGACAATTAATATGAAGATTAAACGTCCAAATAATCTTGCAGATCGTGGAATTATTACAGATGATGCAACTACAATTATGGCACTACATCCCGCTGCTGATGCTGACGATTTAGTTGGTGAGTTTACAGTTTGGTTAACCGCAGAAGAGACTAATGTCTTAGAAACGGGAGACATCTTCGATATTCAATTATCTGATGCTAGTAGAGTCTGGACAGTTTGCCAGGGTAGCATGAAGATACTTGAAGATGTAACTGACTAATGGCTACAGCAGTCATAATAGATGATTTAAAAAATCAAAAAGTAAGAAAAATATTTCCAATAGATTATCCTGTTATTGAAATTACAATGGCTAATCATTCTGCAGTATTATCAGATATATTGCCATTTAGAGTACAATTTAGGGCAATTCAAATTGAGGGATTATCTACTAATCCACCAGCAATTCCACTACAGGTCATTGGCTATAGTAATTATATTTTATAATAAAAAATATGCTATAATTTGAGCATGGCTAGAGTAACTATTGCACAAGTAAAATCAAAATTCCAAACAGGTGATCGTCCTACACAGGAAGATTATGAAGATTTAATTGATACCCTTGCTGGCTCTGGATCCGATCTAGGCTCAAGTGGTAATAATGAAAACACAATCTCTGGTATCGAAAATCCAACAGTAATTGATAACTTTGATGCAACAGTTTGGCGTATGGTCAAGTATATTGTTTCTATTGCAAAAACAACTAATGGGGACAATAAATTTTATGCAACAGAATTGACTATACTTTGTGATGCTGATGATATCAGTGTTTCAGAGTATGGAACAATAGACAATGATGGGAATATTGGCACCATTAGCGTCTCACGGACTGGAAATACCGTGGCATTAACTGTCACTCCAGATCCTGCAATCAAGCCAGTCACAGTTCGTTATGTACGAATTGGACTTAAGGCATAACTAAGGAGATAACAAAATGGCAACAGTCGAAAAAGACTTTAAAGTAAAAAAAGGTCTCATCGTTGAAGGTACAACAGCAAAAGTTAACAACTACGATGTATTGACCAAAAAACCAGATGATCAAACTTATATCATTGGTCTTATTGGTGGATCAGCAACACCAGATGCTACACCAGATACAGTGGTACTTCGTGATGAAAATGCAGACTTTTCTGCAAACATGATCACATCAGATCTTACTGGTGATGTAACTGGTACAGTATCAGATATTTCAAACCATGATACAGATGATCTTTCAGAGGGCACTACAAATAAGTATTTTACAGATGCTCGTGTTAAAGATGTTCTTACAAATGCTACACAAACAAATATCAGCATTACAAATGTTGGTGGAGTTCTTCATATTGAAGCAGAAAATGGTGTAGCAGACTCAACTACAGATGACCTAGATGAAGGTACAACAAACAAGTACTATACAGATGCTCGTGCTCGTTTAGCACTATCTGAAGGCACTGGTATTAATTATGATAATACTACTGGAACAATTTCTGCAGATCTTGCTGATTTTGATACAGATGATTTAACTGAGGGTTCAAACAATAAGTAATACTCAGATTCACTAGTTGATAATCACCTATCAGGTGGAACTGGAATTTCATATCAAGGTGGAACAATTTCAGCAGATCTTGGAACTGGTCTAACAACTGATATAGCAGATGCTATCGCAATTGATCGCACAGTTGTAGATGGTTGGTATGATGCTTCAGGTTCAGCACAAGATGTTCAAGACAACCTTGATGCACACACTGGATCATCTTCTGTTCACGGTGTAACTGGAAATGTTGTTGGTACAACAGATTCACAAACACTTACCAATAAGACAATTGGTGATGTACTTACATTTAATGATGGCTCAAACAACAGCACAATTGATGTTGACGGAAACAACCTATACATTAATGCAAATAATGATTTAACACTATCTACAGCAAATGGAGATCTTGTTCTTAATCCAGATGGAAATGCATATATTGGTTCTGCTTCAGCAGGTAATGAAATTGCAACTAACTCATATGTTGATAATGCAGTTTCTGGTCTTGACTGGAAGCAAGCAGTTCATCTTCTTTATGATGCTGCAATTCCAACAATGTCTGGAAGTGGAGCAAGTCAATTAATTATTGATGGTCACGACCCTCTAGGCGATGCTGATAGCGGATACAGAATTCTTGTAACCCAATCATCAAATGCTGGTATTCATATCTTCAATAGCACAGGTGGTTCTTGGACACTTACTCGTGCAGAAGATGCAGATGCATATACAGAATTAGTTGGTGCAGCAGTATTCGTAATGGAAGGTACTCAATATGGTCAAACATCTTGGGTACAGTCAAATCATTACTTAACTGACTTTACAGGACAATCTTGGACACAGTTCTCTGGTTCAGGTTCTGTAGTTGCAGGCACAGGTATTACAGTAGATGGTCTTGAAGTTTCAGTAGATCGTACAACTGTTGATACATGGTATGATTTAGCAGGAACAGCATCAGATCTTATCGATGATCACAATGTAGCCTCTGGAGTTCACGGAGTTTCAGGAAATGTTGTAGGAACATCCGATTCTCAGACTCTTACAAATAAGACAATTGATGCTTCAAATAATACACTTTCAAATATTGGTAATGCATCACTTACAAATTCATCAATTGATATTAATGGATATACAACATCACTTGGTGGTAGCGTAATTCTTGATACCGACGATGTTTCAGAGGGAGATAACCAGTACTTCACACAGACTCGTGCTCGTCAGTCACTTTCTGCAGGTAATGCAATTAACTACGATAACACAACTGGTGTTATTGCAGTAGATGCATCACAACTTGATACATCAGATATTGCTGAAGCAATTTCAGGACCTCTCTACTACACAGATTCTCGTGTTAAGAGCGTATTGACTAATTCAACACAGACCAATATCTCAATTACTGAGGTTGCTGGAGAACTTATCATTACCGCAGAAAACGGTGTAGATGATTCTACAACTGATGATCTTGAAGAGGGTGTAAATAATCATTACTTTACAGACTCTCGTGCAAAGCAATCTGCAGCAGATTTGTTAACTAATGCGTCTAAGACAAATATCACAATTACAGGTGATGAAAATGGTCTAACAATTTCTGCAGAAAATGGCGTAGCAGATTCTACAACAGATGATCTTGATGAAGGAACATCAAATCTTTATTTCACAAATTCTCGTGCAGTAGATGCTCTTGAAGCAGTAGTTCCAAACTTCACAGCAATTGAAGTTAATTCAGTTGCAAAGCAAGTTGCAGCAACAACAGATGTTGCGGTTGCTTCAGAAATTACAGCATACTCATGGGCAAAGGCTGATTATAGAACTGCAAAGTTCTTAGTTAAGACTGCCTATGGAACACATACAGATGTAGCAGAAGTTTTATTAACTCTTGATACATCAGATAACATTGCTATTACAGAATATGCAATGGTTGGTACTAATGGATCTGCAATGACAATCTCTGCAGATGTAAGCGGTACTGATGTTAGACTTCGTGTCTCAACTGTTAACAATAACTCAACAGTAACTGTTGTAGGAACATTGTTAGCATAATAAAAAATTAAAAGAGGGAGTGGTAGATCTTGGCAACAGTAGATAAAGATTTCAAGGTCAAAAATGGACTACAAGTCGTAAATGGCGGTAGTTTCGGAGGATCTGTAGTTGTAGGAGAACCTACAATAAGCACACATGCTGCTACTAAAGGATATGTAGATTCTTTAGTTGGAGGTATGGTTGTTGGATCTACCGCTCCTGAATCACCAAGTAACGGTGATCAATGGTTTGACACAATAACAGAAAGAGTAAATGTATATTATAACAATGCCTGGGTAACTGTGGCTACAATAGAAGATACACTTACTCTTCCAGACCATATCCACGATACATCTATTGATGGAAATGGATTAATTGTTACTACCTTTGTTGATGCTGGAACATCATATGATCCACAGGCCCCTGGGCAGGATGCTGGAGATCCAAATACTTCTTCATGGAATGTATTTTATGATGGTGGAGTAGCAACAGATAACTTCAATTAAAAATTGATGTTATAATTAAGCCTATAAAATAAAACGGTAGAAATACCACAAGGAGAAATAAATGGCAACAAGAATGCAACAACGCAGAGGAACTGCCTCAACATGGACATCTGCTAACCCAATACTCGCAGCAGGTGAAATTGGTTTTGAAATAGATACAAATAAATTTAAAATTGGTGATGGTAGCAATCGTTGGGCAAATCTTTCATATTTCTCAGATAACGAAGCCCTAACAGATTTAATTGATGGTGCTCCTGGACTACTTGACACATTGAATGAACTAGCAGCAGCCATCGGAGATGACCCTGCATTCTTTACAACAGTTGCTACAAATCTTTCAAACCATGAAGCCGATAGCACAAATGTTCATGGTATTGCAAATACTGCAGAACTTGCTACAAAGACTTTTGCTGCAGAATTACTTACAAATGCTACAAAGTCTAATATTACAATTACAGGAGATAAGAATGGTCTTACCATTACTGCAGAAAACGGTGTAGCAGATTCCGATACAGATGATTTAGTAGAAGGTACAACAAATCTTTACTTTACAAATACCCGTGCTCGTCAAGCAGTTTCTGGCGGAACAGGAATTTCCTATGATAATTCAACAGGTGCAATATCTGTAACTGCAAACACTTACGATGCATATGGTGCAGCATCTACAGCAGAAACAGATGCTAACTCTTATACAGATCAACAGATCACTGCTTTAATTGGTGGTGCGCCAGGTGCATTAGATACACTTAATGAACTAGCAGCAGCACTTGGAGATGATGCAAACTATGCATCTACTATTACAAATGCCCTTGCATTGAAGGCACCTTTAGCATCTCCAGATTTAACTGGTATTCCTACTGCTCCAACTGCAGCATTAGGTACAAACACAACACAAGTAGCAACAACAGCCTTTGTTGATGCTGCAATAGAGGCATTGGCAAGTAGATCCCTAGTACTTGACGGTGGCGGAGTATAAAAAAAATGAAATATAATGTACTTAAGTGTACTAAGGAGATAAATAATGGCAATTAGAATGCAACAGCGCAGAGGTACAGCACAGCAATGGACTGATGCAGACCCAACTTTGGCAGCAGGAGAAATCGGATTTGAAACCGACACTGGTCAATTCAAAATTGGTGACGGTGCTAGTGCATGGTCAGTACTATCTTATTTCAAAAACATAGAAGATCTAGGTGGAAACTTAGATGATTATATTCTTTTAAGCACAAAGGGACAACCAGACGGTGTCGCAACACTTGATCAAGATGGAATGGTACCTGCTGGACAGGTTCAAAATGTTATTGATCAAATTGACGATCACACTAATGCTACAACTGATGTTCATGGAATTGCTAATACAGCAGCATTAGCAACAAAAGATTATGCAGATGCTGCAGTGCTTTCACATAGCAATGATACAACAGGTGTTCATGGTATTGCTGATACATCGTTACTTTCTACAAAGTCATATGCAGAAGGATATGCAGATACTGCTGTAGGAACACATAATAGTGCTACAACCAATGTTCATGGAATTTCTGATACAGGAGATCTTGTTCTTACAGACGACTCACGTTTATCTGATACAAGAACACCAACAGATAATACAGTTACAACTGCAAAAATTGTTGATAGCAACGTAACTGCAGATAAGTTGGCTGGAGATGCTGTAACAACAGCAAAGATTCTAGATGGTGCAGTAACTTCTGCTAAGATTGCAGATGGAACCATCGTAAATGGTGATATTTCTGCAACAGCAGCAATTGCTCAATCTAAGATTTCAGGATTAACATCAGATCTTGCTGCTAAGGCTCCTCTTGCAGATCCAACATTTACAGGTACTGTTTCAGGTATTACAAAGTCAATGGTTGGACTTGGTAACGTAGATAATACATCTGATGCAAATAAGCCAGTTTCAACTGCTACACAAACAGCACTTGATCTTAAGGCAAATCTTGCTGGACCAACATTTACAGGTACAACAACCGCAGCAGCACTTACAGTAACTGGAAACCTTACAGTACAAGGAACAACAACTACAGTTTCTGCACAAGACCTTGTTGTATCTGACCCACTTATCTATCTTGGTGAAGGAAACAATGCAAACCTTGTAGATCTTGGTTTCGTTGGTTCATATAATGATGGAACATATGCTCACCAAGGTCTTGTAAAAGATTCATCAGATGGAAAATGGAAACTTTTCAAGGGTGTAACAGATGAACCAACAACTACCATTAACTTTTCACAAGGTTCAATGGATGATCTTAAGGTTGGCGCATTTGAAGCAACCACAGTTACCCCATCATCTGGTGTAGTTTTCTCAGATGGTACACAAACAAAAGAAGGTGTTCCTTCACGCACTGCAATTATTCAAAAGACAGCAGGATATACTCTGTCTTCACTAACTGAAAGAGATTCTTTAATTGAAGTATCTCATACAGGTGGTTCAGCAGTAACAATTACAATCCCTGCAAACTCAGCAGTCGCTTATCCAGTAGGAACATCAATCGATATTCTTCGCACAAATACTGGTGGAGTAACAATTGCTGGAGCATCAGGTGTAACTGTAAATGCTACACCAGGGTTAAACCTACGTGCTCAATGGTCATCTGCAACTCTTTTCAAGAGAGCAACCGACACTTGGGTAGTAATGGGCGATTTGTCAGCATAATAGAGATTACCAAAATAAAAGGAGAATAGCATGGCAACAAGTAAAAAAAGAGGTATTAAGTCTTCAGCACAGGATAACTTCTTACAACCAGATCCAGTAACAGGTTTGACTGGAACAGATGTTGGAACAAGTCGAGCATATGGCAACGGTGCTGTTAACTTATCTTGGACTTTACCTGCTACATCTCCTGCAGCAACATCTTATACCATTACTACAACTCCTGCAACAAGTACAATTACTACAGGTAACTCAAATACATCTTATACATTTACTGGACTAGCAGCAGGTTCATATACTTTTACTGTTCGTGGAACTAATGCTGCTGGTACAGCAAACTCAAATCCAGCAACTGATACAACAGCAAGCATTGCTGTAACAACAGTTCCGCAGGCACCACAAAATCCATCTGGTTCTGCTTTGTCTGCAAACACAAATAGAATAACTTGGACAACACCAGCAACTGGTGGTAAGGCTATATCTTCATATACAATTACTGGCTCAGATGGATCAAGTTATACTGGTATTTCTGCTGCTGCAACATCCTATGACGCTAATGACCCTGGTACAACACCAGGATCGCAGACATATACAATAGTTGCAATTAATGCCAATGGAACATCTGCAGGGGCTACAACAGCTACTGTTACTACTACACCTCCATTCTTTCCATTCTTCCCTCCATTTTTCCCTCCGTTTTTCCCATTCTTCCCACCGTGCTTCCCTCCGTTTTTCCCATTCTTCCCATTCTTCCCGTTCTTCCCACCATTCTTCCCGTTCTTCCCACCATTCTTCCCACCTAGATTCGGTCCATTCTTCCCACCAGCGTTTGGTCCATTCTTCCCACCATTCTTCCCATTCTTCCCATCATTCTGTGTACATGGAGATACAGAATTGCGTACACCAAATGGCTCTATCAAGGCTAAAGATATCCAGGTAGGACAGACATTGATGTCTTATACATTCAACGAACTACCACTAGATAGAAACCAGTACGATGTTGAAACTTGGGCTTCAGAATCAGTAACAGACGATAAGGTTGTTGAGACTACTGTAGAATCTATTAAGGTTCGTCAGGTCGCAGTAACAGTAATGTTTAATGAATCTAAGACAAGAAGATTCTCTCTAGAGCACATGATCTTGGCTCGACGTGATAATACTTACATGTTCATTCAAGCAGGAACTATTAAGATTGGAGACTTCCTAGTCTACGATATTGAAAATAGAATGACTGATGTTGAAGTAGAAAGTATTGGATACCTAGATGAAAGTGTAGATGTGTACGACTTCTCAGTTACACCTTACGACTTGTTCATCGCTGGAGATATTATTTCTCACAATAAGAAAGGTGCGTTCCAGGGTCCAACTAGAAGGGATTCCAACTAGTTGGACACTATAAACCACTTACATATTCCAAGATGTTCTGGAATATATATAAAGTCGCACATTGTTAATGATTTGAGAGCAAAGAAAATACCATTCTTTGCTACAAATCATGGCGAGGTATTTCCAGAAACTTTTACTGATAAAAAATTTATATCAGGGCACTTTGGAACTACTCCATTAAAATATAGAAATGATTTAATTACAATATGTTTAGTTCGTGATCCTGTAGATAGATTTATTAGTAATTTTATTTATATGCATAGATCTTATAAAGGTGCTCACTTAGATGCACAATTAGAGCAATGGATGGAAAATCCAGTACAGCATAATTTACAAGCAAGAAGTCTCAATAAGCCATTAAATGAACAATTATATAATTCTAAAGATCATGGAACACTGAGAGCACTAGATGGTTGGTGTTTAGAAGACGGAGATATTAATATGTCAGAGGTCAAGTCACTACTTGACTCTATGTATTTACTAGATACTTTAGAAAATCATGACAAGTTTATTAGTAATTTAAATGAACTTGTTTATAAAACTTATGGATTTTACTCATTTTCAAATAGAAATCAGTTAAATGAAAATTTTAGAAAAATGGCTATTCCAGATAGAATAAAAAACAAGATTGAAGAATTAAATAGTTTAGATATGGAAATATATGATTACGTCAGAAGTAAAAAGTAAAGACACTACTTGGCAATTTGTTGTAGGAGATATACCATTTTCTTTAGATAAATTAATCGATGAAGTTGTTAATTTTGATGAAGAATGGAAACTAGACACATCTAGACAAGACAAACTTGCAACTCATAAAGATACCGAAATGTTTCAATTAAGGTTTATGGACTATTGGTGGGAAGTTGGACAGGGTAATCTATCAGAAGATATTAACTCTTTAAAGGATCCAGAGTCGCAACTAGTTATGAATAATTTATATAAACACCTAGAGTATATTTACGATGCAAAAGTGGTAAGATGCGAAATTGTTAAGATGCATGCAAATAGTCATATACCACCACATATAGATAGTGGAGAATTTTTATATTTAGGAAGAAGAATACATGTGCCATTAATAACTAATAAAGATATTATGTTTACAGTATTAAATCATTCATTAAATATGGAAGTAGGAAAGTGGTATGATATTAATAACTCCCTTCCACATTCTGTCGATAATCCTACAGATACAGAAAGAGTTCACATTATTATAGACTTAATATTTAATAATTTATTAGAAAATAATCCTAAATAGACGTGATAGAATATACCATAGGAGGATATTATGTTAAAAAATCCAGACGTAATTAGAAGAATAAGACGAGCAGACTGTCTTCAGTATGATGAATTTGATAGTAAGTACAACATAGACACAAAGGGTACTCTTGCACCAACAGCCGATGGTAGTGGTGCTATGAGACCTGGAGGAATTGCTAACTCAATTCCTATTGTTGGATCAAATGAATATGAAGCATCAGCATTAGAGTATGTAGACATGGTTAATGAAGAATTATCAAAACAACCTGGTATTGAAAATTGCACATTTATAGATATTGGAAGTGGAAAAGGAAGAGTATTATTTTATAATTTAATAAAAGATGCACCATACAAAGACTATGCTGGAGTTGAAGCAGATCCTGTTTTTCATGATATAGCAGTTAAAAATTTATCTACATTTAATTTGCCTATAACAAAAGATGTTAATTTTATAAATGTAAATGCATTAGATTATGTTGTAGAAAATAAAGATTGTGTTTATTATTTTTATTTTCCATTTCAAAAAACAATATTTGATCAATTTATGAATAAAAATTGGGAAATAATTAGAAACACTAATTCATATTTAGTATTTTTATTTGAAGATACCTATGATGTAAGAAGATATTTAGACAAAGCACCAATATATGATTATGCAGAACTTGTAATATATAAGGTACACGATTAATACTTTGTAAATATATTAGAAAAGTAAACTTCAGAGTCTATGTTTTGATATTCATATAGGCTCTGAAGTTCTTTTTTAGAAAAGGTATCTATTAATTTAGATGTAATTTCTAGATTATAATTATTGTTTTTGTTTAAACTTATACTATATTGGTAATTAATTCCTAAATCTTTAATGATATAGTTTATAATTTTTTCTTGGATTGCTCCATCTTTCATATCTTCAGATTTTGATATAAAATTAATTTTATTAATATTTTTAAATACATCTTTTATATCAAAATTATAATTAATAAAATCCTGGTCAAACATAAAATGATCAAGTTTTGGCACATCTGAGGTATTCCATCTTAAATTTTTGGCTGATTTATATATGTTATGGTTTTGATTGTAATAAACAAAACTCTTAGATTGTACATTTTTATATTTTAAATATCCGTCTTCAATCCATTTATAAAACATATCTTTATTAATATCAGATATATTGTACGGTGTATTTGTATATTTGATAGCATTAGATGCTTGATGACAAAACTGACTAATAAGTCTAGAAACTGGATCTCTTAAAGATGCATAAATATAAGAAGAATCAGTAATATAAGGTTTGTACCAACACCAATGTGCAGTTTTATCATCGGATGTATCGTATATTGAAATATTTTTATTTATTAGTAGTGGTTTAATATTTTCTAAAACATTTTCTCTAAAATGAGTTCCACCTGTTCTGGGAATATGCAAATAAAAAAAAGAGTTATACATCATAATATATTTTTATCCTGAAGTATAGGAATAACACCATTTACAAAATTTTCAATATAAATATGTTCTGGACTTCCACCAATCAAAATTCTATTAAGTCCAGAATTATAAAACTCTTCTATAAGATTTGCAACTTCATTAAAATCTCCAACCATTGCTGTAATTCCACCACCTCTTAATAGCCCCATTCCAGACCAAATATTTTTATCTACTTTTAAATTTTCTTTAGAGAAGTTATGCAGTCGTTGCTGACGTTTTTGATTTTGAGACTCATGACTAGATAAATCTTTTTTTAATTCTAATAAAGATAATTCTGTAACATTTTCTAATAAACTATCCGCAAAGCCCCATGCTTTTTGACTATCCTTATCTACAATAATAGTAGTTTTAATAGCAGATTCTACTATAATTTTATTTCTATTTTTTTGATATTGTTCTAAAGTTTCCATCGAATAGTAGTGGCATGACCCAAAATTATTTGCAAGATTTATTGTATCATCAGAAGAACCAGCAAAAACTAATTCAAAGTCCATTCCCTGTAAAATATCTACATCATTTAAATTATAAAACTCTCCATTAAAACTATCTATTCTTCCATCTATAACTAATTTTTTTATAATTTCAGCATACTCTGCTGTTCTACGATATCTAGATTCTATTTTTATATTATCGCTATATATAGATTGTTCAACAGTGCTTGCACCAGAAACTAAATTAATAGATATTCTATCTCCATATTTTTTTTGTAGGGTAGATATTTTAATTGCACAAAAAACAGGATGAATACTAGCAGGATTTACAGCAATAATAAACTTTAAATTTTTTGTAATAGATAAATAGTCCTGAGCAATTGTCCATGGATCAGGGAAAAATGATGCAGTTCGTATTAGGATAGATGTAAAGTTATTGTCTAGTATTTGCAATAATTTTGCATCTTCAGGAAACTTGTGACTTCTTTCGAACATCCACTCTATTTGTAATTTTTTCATTTTTCTCATTGCTATCATTTAATTTTTATAACCTACTATTATTATATCATCTATGCTATAATGGAAGGGAGTGTTTAGGAGATAACATGGAAAATCTATATCAAGATCCACAAGATGCTTGGCTATATAAAGATCGTTCAGAAACAGCATTAAATAGAATGCAACCAAAAGAAATTCAAAATAATATCATAGTAGAAAATCCAGGACTAGGATTAAATATTTACAGAAATGTTTTTTCACTAGAAGATGCTAATAGATATATTAATATATTAGAGTCAAATTTAGATGGTACTAAGCGTTATAAGTGGTCTGAGGCTAAAGTTACAAACTCTGAATCTCCAATTAAAAAGGCAAGAGATTGTGTTGATTTTAAATATAAACAAGAAAATCTTGGCCCAAGAAATGAGACTAATGCCGAACTTATTGATTTACATGAAGAGATTTATCAAAAATTAAAATTTTGTATAGATGATTATGCAAGATACTGGGGAATTCATGTAGTTTATTATGAGGCTTTTAATTTTGTAAAATATGAAGGTGAAGGAAAACACTTTAATATTCACGCAGATCATGGTCCAGCATACAATACAACAGTGTCAGCAGTTATTTATATTAATGATGATTATGAAGGTGGAGAGATACAATTCCCAAGATTAGATGGATATGTTCATAAGCCTAGAGTTGGAGATATTGCAATCTTCCCATCTAATTATATTTATGAACATGCATCTCTTCCAATGAAAAGCGGTACAAAATATTGCGTAGTTATTATGACAGATATTAACGAATTAGGTCATAAACAATGAGTGAAGAGTATAATGTCATATCCTTTAAATCAAATAGGCCATGGCTAAATCTTAAAAGTATATCTGTTCCAGTTCCAACACAATCATCAATGCCTCAATGGTATAAGGAGGCAGATAGATTTGCCAAAAATCCAGTAACTGGAGAATATTATAAAGCAACAAGAGAAATTTGTCCTTTTCCTAAAGAAGGAACAACTGATGATTATGGAATGATTCCAACATGGAAAGCATGTCCAGCAATATTGGATGCCTTTATAACTGGATATTTATTTAAGACACCATGTGATATTACCTTTACTAAAAATAGTAGGGGATCACTAGATTTAAAAATAAATGATTCAATGTATAAGGATTTTTGTACTGCAAGACCAGCAATGCCACAATTTGAACATCCAAAAGGATTCTATAAAGATCATTTTGCATGGATGCCAGATTGGGGTATGGCATTACCAGAAGGCTATAGTGCACTTTTTATGAACCCCATGAATCGCTTTGATCTTCCGTTTATGAATACAACTGGAATTGTTGATTCAGATAAGGTTCATTTGCTTGGAAGTTTTCCATTTTTTATTGCTGAAGGTTGGGAGGGAACTATCCCTGCTGGAACGCCATATCTACAAATTCTTCCATTCAAAAGAGAAAATTGGGAACACAATATTGATATTTTAGATCAATCTAAAATATATGATAATATAGTAAAGAACGCAAATTTTTATAGACAACCAGATGGTGGAGTTTATAAGAGTAAAGTTTGGACTAGAAGAGAATACAGATAGGATATAAATGAATACTTGGACAGAAAAAGAAAATCTTGGTAACGGTATTGTTTGCTACAGAAATGTTATTAAGCCAGAATTAAATATTATAGAAAGATTAGAAAATATTCTAGGAGAGCCAGCAGGGTATGGAGAAGCATCACCTGATGGTAAAAGGTATCACTGGTATCCAGCATATGTTGGTTATCAACAACTAATGCCAGATTATCGTGATTGCTATGACTTTAAGTTTAAAAAGACGGATATTGAAGCAGATAAGTCTGAAGATTCAGTGCTGCTGCAAGGAATTTGGCAAGATGTATACGATGCACAATTTCCAGCAGTTGAAGACTATAGACGAGACTTTAATATTATGAATTTAAAATACTGGGAAGCCTTTAATTTTATTAAGTACGGTCCAGGTCAACACTTTATGGAGCATCACGATCATGGATATTCTTACAACTGTACAGTTTCTTTAGTAGCATATGTTAATGATGACTATGATGGTGGAGAACTATATTTTAGACTTCAGGATCTAAATATAAAGCCAAAGGCAGGAGATCTATATGTATTTCCATCAAATTATATGTATCCTCATCAAGCAATGCCAGTTCATTCTGGTACAAAATATTCAATTGTTACTATGCTAGATTATAGTAAAAAGTTTCATACACAAGAAATGTATGATCCAAAGTGGGAAAATGAATAATGTTTAATATATCTGTTGAAAAAATGCAGGGATCTCTTTTTACTATCAGTCCTATGTCTATAAAAAGAGATTGGATGGACGAAACATCTGAAAACCATGCATATAGATGTTTTCCAGTAACGCAAGCAAATGTTATTGGATGGAATCTGTCCTGTACCCAAGACATTGAATTTATATGGGATGGAGTAAATGATCAAACAGATACACATGTAAAAATCTCTAGCCCACCAGGATCATATTCTGGTAGAGGTCAGTCTTCCATTAGTTTTCATACTGGATTAATCTTTAGAACAGATAAAGATGTAAGTCTTTTGACAATTAATCCAGTTAATTATTTTAGTGATGAATTTGAAACAATGGCAAGTTTGATTAGTACATCATTTTATGACAATCCTTTGCCATTAGCCCTTAAAGCAAAAAAAGCAAATAAGACAATAATAATTGAGGCTGGAACTCCAGTGGCAACCATATTTCCTATTTCTTTAACTAATCTCAATAATACATCTATAGAAATATTTGATTATAAAGATAATATGGGTTTGAGGCAAGAAGCAAATAAGTCATATGGAGAAGCAGCGCAAGTTATTAATTCTGCTGGAAAATGGACAGACTGGTACAGAGATGCAGTAAATGAAAAGAATGAATCTCGAGGTTCCCATGAGGTCAAAACTCTTAAATTATTTGTAAATGATAATACAGGAAAGTGATATAATATTAATATGATACCAGAAGACGCAATTGAGGTAATTAGACATCCATCTATTACTCCGTCTGGATTTTTTGGCAGTGGATCAGAAAACATTGTTGAACTAGAAAATTTTATGAGCGAAGAAGAATTAAATTTTTTAGATAATGCAGCAAGAAATCTTAAAATTTGGGATGTAACACAAAGCCATGTTAATGAAAATGGAACAGTGGTGTATGATGCAGACTATTGGAAAGACAGAGTTTGTAGTGCTCCATCTTTAAATCAAAATGATCCTAGAATTGTTCCTGTAATAGTTGGGTTGGTTAATAAATTACAGCCTATTATTGAAGACTTTTTTAAGGTTAAGGTTAGACCAACAGGCCAGACAATTGTAAAATGGAATCCAGGGCAATATCAAAGTCCACATGCAGATAAAGAACTACATGACGGACCAGATGCTGGATTGCCAAATGATTTTCCTAATTATGATATTGCAAGTTTGTTTTATATTAATGAAGACTATGATGGTGGAGAGTTGTACTTTCCAAATCAAGGAATACAGTTTAAACCTAAGAAAGGTGCTGCATATTTTTTCCCAGGTGATATGAATTATGTTCATGGTGTGACAGAAATTCAAAATTCTACTAGATTTACATGTCCATTTTTTTGGGAAATATTAGAACATACTGGAGAAATTAAACCAGATCCAAATAAAGAATATCATAGAATTTTTTTAACTCAAGAAGAGATTAGTACTTGGGATCCAAAAAGGGGGATAAAATAAAAATGATTAATGATTCAGTTGAAGTAATAGAGATATATCCAAGGATTTTTGTGTACAGAAACTTCTTTGCAGATCCACAAAAAAATTATGAAATATTAAAAGAATCAACAACTAATAATGAAGATAGATTTTTTACTGAATGGACACAATGGTCTAGATTTGGAGATTATTTAAATCCAGCAGCACCACATCTTACATCAAGTCTTGATTTAAGAGAATTAGAAGAAATAGATGCAAAAACTCCACTACAACAAATTCAAAAAGATTTCTTAAAGGAACTTATAACTGGATTCTATGAAGTAAGTGAAGATTATGTAAAAAGAATGTCCGATGAACTTAAATTTGATATTAATGAACAAACAGAAGTTAGAGATGAAAAAGGACAAAAACTATTAAGGTGGAGACCGCATGGGGTTTCAATTTGTAGATATCATAAAGATACTAAATTAATAGATCCAAATATAGATCAACATAAAAGAGCAATGATGTACCATTCAGACTATATAAGAGAACCTCTTGTAAGTCCAGGCTATAAATTTACAATAACGGTTTTAGCCTACATCAATGATGACTATGAAAATGGAGAAATTGATTTTGCAGTAAATGGTAAACTTTTTAAGTATAAGCCAAAGGCTGGTGATTTTCTAGTATTTCCATCTGGACATCCAGAAGTACTAACAAGTGATGGAGATGTATATTTGCATTCAGTAGTTGAACCAAAAAATGAACATAAGTATTTTGCCAGAATGTATTGGCAAAGATATAGTGAAGGTGATCAGGAATGGTTTGACAAAGAAAATGAATTTGGCAAAGATACTTGGCTTTCTATGCAAGATGAAATTATGGAAAATTTTAGAAAAGATTATCACAAAGACTTGAAATAGAGAATGGAGTTAGAATATCATGAACCTAGAAAACAAAAATAGATTAACAAAAGATATAGTGTTGTATAAAAATTTTATAGATGCGGATACTGCAAAAAAATTAATTAAGGTTTTAGATAGACATGCAGATGAGGGCAAACTAACTTGGACACCCATATCTTTTTATGAATCTTATTCATCAGTCTTGCCACAGGATGACGATGAAATTGTTATTGAAGAAGGACTATCTCCAACAATTTTTTCAGATATGAAAAATGCAATTATCAATGCTGTAGCATCTGTACACGATATAGATCCAGCGATAGTTAGTCAAATAGGCTATCATACTCAAAAATGGGAACCAGGAGCATTTGCTAGACTTCATTCAGATAACACTGATGAAAAAGGAAAGTCTGGCGCATTTACAAGAAGTAGATATGCTGCATTTTTATATTTAAATGATGATTTTGATGGAGGGCTTTTGCAATTCCCATCAAATGATATCTCAATATCTCCAGAAGTAGGTATGCTTGCAGCATTTGACGGGGGATTTAACAATATGCATGAAGTAACATTAATTACTAAAGGTGTTAGATATACCATTGGTTCTTTTTGGGATGATAGAGAAGAAGATGCATATCCACAAGAACTAAGAGATGCTTGGGCCAAAGAAATGGAAGAAACAAGAGCATATCAAGCAAAAGAAAAAGCAGAATGGCAAGATTTATTAAAAGAAGGATATAAGATAGATATTGACGGAAATAGATACAAGGTAGGTGAAATTCCACATGATTGATTTATTTAAGCAACAACTAAAAGAAAATAATCTTGTGTTTGAAGAAGTAACTGATGAAATTCTTTGGATTAAAGATTTTTTAACAAAAGAAGATATGGACTTTTTATTAAGAGTTATCAATAGTGCATCTCAAGAAGACTGGGAAATAGAATATACTAGTAATCTAAAAAACTTTTGTATGGAAAAATTTGGTAGAGACGATGTAGAAAATCTTGTTGCTGAAGGTAAATTTGAAATTACTCAAAACTGGAAAGATAAAAATTTAAATGTAAAAGAACATAAAGAACAAAGAGTTTTTTATAATAGATTATCTAAAATTGTAGAAAGTAGTTTTCCAGGTCTTATGCTTAGTGGTCTTGCTACTATTCAAAGAATGCAAAGTGGTGTAGAGTTAAAAGCACATACTGACCAACATACTGATCCATCAATTCAATATGCAACAATAATATATATTAATGATGACTATGTTGACGGTGAATTATTTTTTAGTAATTTAGATATTTCTTTACGTCCAAAACCAGGAGATTTGTTATTTTTTCCAGGAGATGAAAAGCATACTCATGGAGTAAGACATGTTGGAGACGGTCCAATAAGATATGTAGTTGTTGGTTTTGTTAAAGAGAGAGGCCACTATGAAAGGAATAAATATTAATGAATAGAGAAATACTAGATCCAAAAGTTTATTATTACACAGATGCTATAGAAAACTTTGATGTTTTTATGTCAACTTTAAATGATTTAGAGTCAATGAAATCAGATCCTATTTCAAATGTAAATGTTTGGCAAAAATGGACATCGTCAAATGATCAAGATTTTATATACGGAGAAACAAAGACATTTGACCCTAGCGCAATCTCAAAGTTTTATGAAGATGTAGCAGAAAAAAGTAATTATATTTACGATGCAGTAATGACTACTTTTTATAATGTTTGTAAAGATTATGCAGAAGCAATGGGAGATTTTGATGAACCAAGATTATTTCCAGTATTTAATATTAAAAAATATTATACTGGAATGGCAATGGGTGCACACTTCGATCAATTAGATGGAGACCAGACTTTAAGGTATTCGCTTGTCATGTATTTAAATGATGATTGCGAAGGCGGAGAAATATCTTTTCAGTTAAAAGACTATAACGGTGGTTGGAACAGTAAAGATGGTTGGGTTCATGGAGCACCACCAGTTAATCTAGATTATAGTGATGCTGTTGCAAATAATGCAATTGATTTTGGAGTAAAGCCAAAAGCAAATAGTGTTATTATCTTTCCTGCATCTGCTCCATACTTTCATACTGCACATACAGTTAAATCTGGTGTAAAGTATATGGTTCCAGGTCATTGGATTCATAACAATATGGAACTAAAAAAGCAAGAAAGCATGTAATGAAAACAGCAGTAGTAACTGGAGCAAGCAAAGGCGTTGGATATGCTACAGTAAAACTGCTGTCTGAAAATGGATATAAAGTTATTGCTGTGTCAAGAGATCTTCGAAAAGTTTCTGAGTTAGTTTCTGATAATGTAGAAGTATATCAATTAGATATAACAGTAGAAGAAGACATAAAGAAATTCTTTGAAAAATATAAAGATATTACATTGGATTTACTTGTAAATAATGCAGGTGGTGGCTCAGGTCCAACATTTATTATTAATGAAACAATGGACAATTTTAGAAGAGCATATGATATAAATGTTTCTGGACCAATGTATCTCTCACAATTATTAGTTCCATGTATGAAAAAATCAGAATCACCTACAATTATTTTTATAACATCTTTATGTGGAAAAATACCATTTAGAGGTGGCGGTAATTATAGCAATGCTAAAAGAGGAGAGATGGCATTGATTGACACCATGAGGATGGAATTTCCAGAATATGGAATCAAGGTTACAGAAATATGTCCTGGCACTATAGACACTCAGGTAGAAAAAAAAGACAATGCTTTATCAGCAGAGGACATGGCTGAATCAATTAGGTGGGTAGCATCATTACCTAAATATGTAAATATTAATCACTTAGAAATAAGTCATATTGCAAATAGCAAGTATATGTAGGTATAAAATGAAGATAAATAAATTACATGATAATGTTTATGAAGTAAGTGATTTTTTAACTAGTGATGAGTTAGCCGAAGTATATAAAATAATAGAAAATTCTAAAGAAGAAGATTGGTTTAATGATTCTATTAAATCTAATCCAACAGATAAAAAAGAATACGATACTACAGATTTTTGGTATGGTAAAAATTTATATTTTAAAGATATAAATATTTTTGATTCTATAAATGATAAAATGAAAAATTTATTTGAGTCATACTATGACTATCCACCAAAATTAATTCTACAAAGATATAAAAAGGGAGATTACATACAAAGTCACAGAGATCAATGGATACCTGATTTATCCTATTATATAGGCTATGGATTTTGTTTATATTATAATGATGACTATGAAGGTGGAGAATTAGAATATCCAGAAATAGGAATTATAGTTAAACCAAAGGCTAATACTTTATATATTCATGGCGGAAATATTCTTCATGGATCTCTTCCAGTTTTAGATGATACAATAAGATACTTCTCTACTGTTTTTATACGTGGAACAGAAGAAGAACCTACTAGATTAAAAGGAGATTTATTTAAATGATAGATATTTATTCTACAAATAACGAACCTACTCCACATCAAATGACACAACAAGAACAGTTTATTATTAATATTTTAAATAAAAAAACAAACGGGTACTATGTAGAATTAGGTGCAGCACATTATAATAATGGTAATAATACCTACTTACTAGAAACACAGTATGACTGGACTGGAGTTTCTTTTGAGATTGAAGATTATTTAAGAGATGGCTTTAATAGTAATAGAAAAAATCCATGTATGGGAGATGCTCTTTCTTTTAATTATATTGATTATTTTGAAAAGAATAATTTTCCAAAGCAAATTGACTATTTACAGTTAGATATAGATGCTGGATATGATCATCTTGGAAGACCAAGAGGTAATAGTCATTTAACATTACAAGGATTAATTGCAGTTCCACTAAATACATATAGATTTACTCTTATTACATTCGAACATGATGCAAATATGTATTGGAGAAATATTGCTATTAGAGATGCACAAAGAGAAATTCTAGATTCTCTTGGTTATGCTTTAGTTCAAAGATCCTATCATGAAGATTGGTGGGTTGATTCAACAGTTATTAGCCATGGAGATTTTAGGGAATATTTAGATTGGCAAGTTTTATAAAGTCTAAATCTATAGAACAAGTATAGAGTTTTACTTTTTATAAAACTCTGCTATACTTAGTCAATAACAGTTTTTAATTAGGAGAAACACATGTCAGATTTTTTTAGTTTTCGTTTACCAGATGAGTTCATTAATGAGTATAAAACAAAGGAATCGCCCTTTGGTTTTGTAGACGCTGGTGGTAATTCATTAGGAGAGATTACGTTTATTCGAACCTACTCTAGAATGAAAGAGGACGGAACTAAAGAACGATGGTCAGATGTATGTCGTCGTGTAATTGAAGGCATGTATTCAGTTCAGAAAAACTGGGCCAAAGAAAATCGCCTACCATGGAATGACTATAAAGCACAGAAATCTGCTCAAGAAGCATTTCAACGTATGTTTGAATTAAAGTGGACTCCACCAGGTCGTGGTATGTGGGCATTTGGAACACCTATGACTATGGAAAAAAGAAATTCAGCAGCACTACAGAACTGTGCAATGGTTTCTACAAAGGATTTAGATAAGAACGATCCAGGTGCGCTATTTGCTTGGGTTATGGATGCTTTGATGCTTGGTGTCGGAGTTGGATTTGATACTGTTGGACAAGAAAAGAATTTTCAGATCTACTCCCCATCTGAGCCAACAGTCACATATGAAATTCCAGATACTCGTGAAGGATGGGTTGAATCAGTTCGTTTATTGTTAAATTCTTTCCTTCGTCCTAATCAAAATATTCAAGAATTTAACTATGACCTTATCCGTCCGCTAGGAGCACCAATTAAGGGCTTTGGAGGGGTTGCTAGTGGTCCAGCACCACTCATTAAGTTACATAACACCATCCGTAAAGTTATTGGCGGTAGGGCAGGAGAGAGCCTTGATTCTCGTGCTATTGTAGATATTATTAATCTTATTGGTACTTGCGTAGTCTCTGGTAATGTTCGTCGTTCTGCAACTCTTGCATTGGGCAAGCCAGATGACACAGATTTTATTAATTTAAAAAATTGGGAAGCATTCCCAGAAAGAAACAATTATGATCCAACAGGAGAAAATTCTGGTTGGGCCTGGATGTCGAATAACTCTATTTCAGCAGAGGTAGGAACTAACTATGAAGATTATGTTGATCTAATTGCAAATAATGGAGAGCCAGGATTTATTTGGTTAGATGTGGCTCGTAACTATGGTCGTCTTGCAGATCCAGCAGATGGAAAAGACTATCGTGTTATGGGATTCAATCCATGTGCAGAGCAGCCATTAGAATCATACGAACTTTGTACTCTAGTTGAAGTACATTTAAATCGCCATGAATCTAAGGAAGACTTTTTACGCACATTAAAGTTTGCATATCTTTATGGTAAAACTGTAACTCTTGTTCCAACACATTGGCAACAAACAAATGGTATTATGCAACGTAATCGTCGTATTGGTACTTCTCTTACAGGCATTGCATCATTCTCAGATAAGCATGGTTTACCAACCACTCGTGATTGGATGGACGAGGGATATAAAACAATTCGTAAATATGATCACCAGTACTCAGAATGGTTATGTGTTCGTGAATCAATTCGTGTAACGACAGTTAAGCCATCTGGATCAGTGTCACTTCTTTCTGGTGCGTCTCCAGGAGTTCACTGGACACCAGGAGGGAAATATTATCTTCGTGCTGTAAGGTTTGGTTCAACAGATCCAATGATGCATTTATTTAAAGCAGCGGGGTATCATATCGAAAAAGATATTCAATCAGACAATACAGAAGTAGTCTATTTCCCAATGGCATCAGAACATAAACGTTCAGAAAAAGATGTAACACTATTTGAAAAGATTGGTCTTGCTGCTACTACGCAGAAGTATTGGTCAGATAATGGTGTTTCTGTAACATTATCCTTTGATAAAGAAACAGAAAAACAAAATATTGCACCAGCACTGCATATGTACGAAGGACAATTAAAAGCAGTATCCTTCCTCCCAATGGGTAATCAAGTATATCCTCAACAACCGTATACTGAAATTTCTAAAGAAGAATATAATTCTTATATTGGAAAAATCAAAAAAATTGATTGGTCTGCTATTTATGATAGCGCAGACAACCTAGAGGCTGAAGGAGAGGCTTACTGCACAACAGATTCCTGCATGCTACCAATAAAGTAATTGACATGTGATAAAATAGATTCATTATGTCAAGCCCATCAAATATTTATGCAGAAAAGGTATTCTCAGAGCATCCTATTGCATTATGGGCATTAGATGACAAAGCAGATTATATTTCTTTAATTTCTGAAGCAGATAGAGATTTAACATCTTGGTCCATTACTGGTGGTACTGCACAAGTAGGTAGTGCATTAGATCAGCCTTTTCCAGAGAGCATAGTCAATGAATTAGTTGGAGAATTAGTTGTAGGAGACTATGGCACAATAAAGTGTGTAAGTGATGAATTAGTATCTTTTACATCTCTTAATACGGATATGGCTACCTTTTCAGTAGGTGCATACATCTATTCGCTAAGTCCATATATCTCAAGTATTGAAATTGGATATCAATACTATAACCCAACAATGGGAAATATTGTTGAAAAAACAAAAACATATAGCACATCTATATATAATCAATGGTTTTTTGTTTCTGAAACTTTTGACATTCCAAATAAAGATACAGATCTACAAATTATTTTAAAAGTTAATTATATTGGATCATCAGAAACTACTGATGATTACCATTTCTTAGTTAATGGAATAACATTAGGTCAGTGGTCGGAAGAATTTAATTCATTTTCTTTAGGCTCTGAAAAAGTTTTAATTCCATCTACTATTGCTATAGATCAATCATACGGTATTACAGCAGATGCATATGGATTACAAGAATCTACTGGATATTATTTAGTTAAAGATAATGCACTAATGGCTAAAAATTCTGGAATTCCAATGGTATATGGAGCCAACAATGTTACTATTTTATCCCCAAATGATTTGCCATCTGTTATAGTTCCAGGCAATGGATTTTTAAATGAATCTGGTAAATTTAATGAATATACATTTGAAATGTGGTTACGAATTAATTCAGATTCATATAATAATAAAAGATTTTTTGGACCAATAGGATCTACCGACGGTATATATATTAAAGGCCCTTTTATTACATTAAAAATTAATGACCACTTTGACTCTCACTATATTGGAGAATGGGCAAGGCCAATGCTTGTTCATCTTAGAATTAGTAATAACTCAGCAAGTTTATTAATTAATGGCGAAGAAGTAATTGTTTTAGATTTTATTACAGCAAATCTAACCTTTCCAGATAAATTAAATAGTTTAGGTAAGGATCAAGACTGGCTAGGATTTTATTCGTATGATGATATTTCTCCAGTCGAACTTGATTGTATTTCTTTATATGGATATGCAGTTTCTACTACGGTTGCAAAACGAAGATTCGTTTATGGTCAAGGCGTAGAAATACCAGAAAATATTAATGCATCATATAGTGGAACATCAACTTTTATAGATTATGCTTTTGCTGATTATACAAATAACTATAATTATCCAGACTTAGGTACATGGTCTCAAGCATCCATTGATAATTTAAGTGTTGTCGATAATATGCTTACATCCCCAGATCATCAATTGCCTGAAATTATTTTAAATTCAAAATCAGTTAGTGAACTATATAATGATTGTAAAAATATTCAGTCTGAGGACTCTTTCTTTTTAAATTTAAAACCCACATCTGCATGGTCAAATGTTGGTGGATATTTATTGTTTAATTCATTAAATGTATTAGCAAATGGAACAAAATGTTTTTATGGTATATTTAAAGTTCCATCATTGACTTCAAATAAACGAACATTATTTAAAATAGAAAATCCAGTAACAAACAATACTTTTACAATTGAGTTATTTGAGGATAAAATTAATTATGTTTTAAAATTTAATGGACAGGAATCAGTGGTTTATTATTCTGGTGGCATAATGCCTGGAGAAGAGTTTCTTGCTGGAATAAATATAGATGAGTTTGCAAATCAAAACGGATCAAATGTAATGTCATTTTTTGGAGATCTTGGATCATTAAAATTATATGTAGGTGGTTTTAAAGATTTTACAAATACATTTAACGGAAATATTTATAAGGTTGCTTTTTCAACACCAAAGAATTTTTCAGAAATGGATAATCTTTTTAATGAATATGGGGTGCCAGTAGATTATGAAAATATATTTGATAAATATAGTCAATATGTAGATTACGATTCTGGTGAAACATATTTTGGAAATGACGGATCTGAATATGATATAAATGTTGATACTTTTATTTTAAATCAGGGTGCTTTTTGGAGTTATGTAATTAGTGGTGGAACACCATCATCTTTCGCATCAACATTTGCCAAAGATTATTTAGCAAGTTATAACCTTGTTCCTAAAATATATTTTGAAAAATTTCAACTAGATATTGATATTAGTGGTTCCTGGGAAGACAATATTCCATTGTCATATTTTGCACAATATGTTACAGATAAAAAAGGGAATCAATACTACGATTTAGATTTTATTCAGTTTAACCTAAACTATCCAGCACCATCAAACTTTATAGAAGAAGAAACTACAGGTTCATGGTCTTATAATGAGTTAAGATCGGCATACCAAAGTCCAATACAAAGAAACTATAATATGCTAGATAATCATTTATATACAGGGTATATTGATTATGAAGATCTTAAAAATAAAGCAGTAAAAACTTATAAGTATGATACAAGTAACTCATTGGTAAAATCTTATATTACTTTTCAATATACAAATACTGGAGCATCAGAACCTTGGTCATTTTTTGTAAAAACACAAAAGGCTCCCAAAAATGGAGTAATTGAGCCAGGATCTGATTGGATTAACACTAGATATGAACTAGTAGATAACATGCTAATATATCCACCAAAAGGTGCTGACTTCAATGATCTTTCTGTTGTTATTTCTTTAAGATTTGAATTAAAAGGAATTACTCAATATAAAACAAAAATAAAAAAATTACAATTAGCATCGCAAGCATTTAATGAAGCAACGCCAAATCCAATTGGAACTAGATTTGGAATTCCACTTTACTCATATCGTAAATCAGGATTATATTATGATTATAAGAATGCTAATCCATATACAATTTATAAGGGCAGTTCTCCATATCTTTATTTAACAAGATATTCTGGAGTTCAGATTAGAGGAGACTATGATCCAGCAATTAATAGAGGGTTGCTAATTCCTATCAATTCTGAAAAAGCAAGTAATTATAAAGTTATGGCAATGCAAACAGCCATAAGATATGATGAAGATTTTTTCCCATATGCACCTACACAAATTTTTGAAATTGAAAGTAAAGATAATCTTATTAAGTTTTTCATGGTTGCAAATCATCCTAGTGGAAAACGTGCAAAAATATATGCAGTTAATGGTAAAACTGGTAGAATTGAAAATGGTATAGGATTTTATTTAAATGGAAATATAGTAAAAGAGCCAACTATTACCATTAGAGAGTGGTCTATGCTTGGTATTTCTTTTTCAAGTTTATTAAACTTTGGTAACTATGTTGGATCAATAAAAATAAATGGACCAATTCTTATTAATTTAGTTTCACACTATAAGTCTACAAACTTACAAGAAGTTCAAAATATAACAGAAAGACCGTGGTTTAAAGTTAAATATTCTGGTCCATTAACGCTAGATTGGGATTTTTGGGACAACGCATATATCTGGCAGGGAGTACTTATATTATCAAGTACATCCTATTATGGCGTAAAACCATCAGACATATATAAGAGTTATACAGGAACAAATAAAATTATTATTGATGATACTAGACCATTAAGGTTTCAAAACTACCAATATCAGGTTTTAACTGAGGTATTGTGGCAATCTAAAGTCCAAAATGCTGTTTAATATGGTATACTAATAGTTATGGATCTGTCAAATCAAAAGAAAAAGCGTAAAAACCTGCCAAAAATGAAAGGGCAGGTCGGGGAATCTCGAATCAAAGTAATCGATAAACACTATGATTGGGGTTTATATGTTTATAAAAAGGCTAACGGTAAGTGGTTCACTGATGGAAATGGTTCTGTTCTGAACATAGAATCTATGAAGGGCGATATTGGACAGATCGCAAAACTTAAAGAAGCAGCAATTTATTATGGTGATGACGGAGATGGGCAATGCATCTTTGTTCCTGGTCTTACTAGAATCTCAGAAGAAGAATATTCAGAGCAAAAGCAAAGACTACAAGAAGGTCTAATCCCATCTATGAATGATCTAGGTGCTTGGCATGCTGCTCAACAAACCCACAACAAGTATGGAAGTGAAGAATAATGTCAGAAGAGAATGAATATATTTTAAGAGCAAGAACAGACGATCTTCCTACACCAGATGATACATTTAAAAAGGCAGACCCATTTAACAAGTCTTGGGATGAACTAAAAGTTTTAACTGGTCTAGACAATAATTTTAAGCGTCGTGCTTCACGCATGTCTAAGGTAGATGTTTCACAAACCTACATGGACAATGCAAAGGCAGAAAGCAACGGTATTGGTGGAGCAAAGTCAAAAGAAATCAATCCAGGTAGTGTATACAGAAACGGTTATGGATTGTTTGATGTTATCACACCACCATGGAATGTTTATGAATTAGCAAGTTTGTATGATACATCATTTGCAAATCATTCTGCCATTAATGCTAAGGTAGAAAACATTGTAGGTCTTGGATATGATTTTGAAATATCTCCAAGAACAATGATTAAATTAGAAGCAGCAGAAGCAAAGACTGCAGAGAATGCTAGACGAAGAATTGAACGAGCAAAGATTGAGGTTCGTGATTGGCTTGAATCATTAAATGATGAAGATTCATTTACAAAAACAATGGAAAAAGTTTACACTGATTTACAAGCAATTGGTAATGCTTATATTGAAATAGGCAGAAC
>JACCDW010363635.1_pt1 | contig 27661 bp, 38 predicted proteins | sample 7449781 | NCBI WGS metagenome assembly JACCDW01 (sample SAMN15323449, study PRJNA562643) | freshwater metagenome | isolation source: river surface water | place: USA:Blue River Watershed | collected 2017-08-18
CCCGCGTTTACTACGCTTCGAAGTTCACCGATGGCACGGCCATCACGACGAGAGCCGGCCTTGCGGCAGCTTCTATCAGCAACGCTGGTACCGACGCTGCCCGACAGGACTACAAGCTCAACGGGCTTGAAGTCAAGAAGGCTGTTGCTCGACTCAAGGCAGCAAACATCCCTCCGTATCCGGATGGATTCTATCGCTGCATCATTCACCCAAACCAGCAGTTCGACTTGCTGACGGATACTTCGGGACACGGCTTCCTCGAGGCCACGAAGTACACCCAGCCGCTCGACATGCTGTCGGGTGAAATCGGCGCTTACTCGGGCGTACGCTTCCTCGTTGCAAACGATGCGAAGACGTTCACCCAGGACGGCGTAACGATTTACTCGGCACTCTTCTTCGGTCCTGACGCATTCGTCGTCGGCGACTCGCAGACGATGCAGACGTACTTCGTTGCTCCTGGTGGCGACCACACCGACCCGCTCAGCCAGCGTGCACTCATTGGTTATAAGCTCCGCTTCGGCGCTATGATCATGGGTGAGGCTGCTGTCAGCGAGTACAGTGGCCGCGACAAGGCTGCTGTCATCACCAACAAGGCCCTTACGTCCAACGTTGCGACGATCACCACGAGCGCTGCTCACGGTATCTTCGTCGGCGAGACGATCAAGGTTGTTGGCGTTGATGCAACCTTCAACGGTACGCACACCGTAACTGCTGTGACCAGCACGACGATCTCGTATGCCAAGACGGCATCGAACGTCACGTCTGCCGCAGTCAGCGACGCCTATGTGACCAACGTCGTTCCGCAGACCTCAAACGGCCAGACCCGCTATCTGCGCCTTGAGACTCGCGCAACCGCCTTGTAATAGGCTTGAGGACACCCCCAGTCGACATGTGTCGGCTGGGGGACCTCACTAAGGAGATAGAATGGCAGCAATTGATACACTAATCGTAAAGCTTAGACGAGACCTACGAGATACCGGCACGTCCGACGGCTACGATAGAGCATTCACCAACCAGGAACTTACTGACCTGGTCGATCTTGCGCTTGCCGAAATCTCCAGGATCTATCCAAAAGAACTTACTACCATCGTCGCAATCCCACAGTCATTCAGCGGCACGCACACCACTACCATCGCGTTGCCTGCTGGCTTTGATACCATCTACAGAATTGATTGCCTACAGAACCAAGTCGATGAGACGGTCAGCCCGATCCGACAGTGGTACAACCTTGTCGACCGCATTGATCCAAGCATGGGCGAAGGACCAGCTGGTGGGTGGGAGATCCACGCTGGCAATGTCTACCTGCAGCCGAACAGATTCACTGGCAACACCAGCCACCTTCGTATCATGGGCTATGGCAACTGGACTGTCGACACACTAGACGCTGACGCAGAGCAGGCTGTCCGATACTTTGTTCAGTCAGAGGGAATGTACAAACTCGTCACTGACCGCTCCATGTTCCAGCAGTGGCAGGTCAACCCTGGCAACAGCGACGTCACCGTACCTGCTGCTAACCAGATCTACACCGTAGCTCGTGGGCGATTCGAGCGCCTAATGGGGAGACTCCGAAAAGTTAAGAAGGTGGGCTGATGGATTTCACTAAGCCTGTACGAATCTACACATCGTCAACGGAATACGTTGACATCAACAGCCTAGCGAATACGCTTCGCGGGCCTAAGCCTATTACTGGATTCCGCATTGACCAGGTGGCGTACAACACGTCGCAGGTCCGTGGATATCTAGACCAGCGTGCAATGCGCGATGGCGTGGATTACACGGAGCCGTTCCTTGGCGCACGACCGGTGCAGTTTGCAATCAGCGTATACGGCGAGACACTCGGCGACTTCTGGGACCAGTGCGACATCCTGTCTAAGGCGCTGTCGCCTATGCCAACAGAGTGGACATCGACCTACGGCGTACGGCCAGTAAGATTCTACCAGCCGACCAGAACGCAGGGCTCTGACTTCCCATACGGCATCGAGCTAGAGATGGGCGTCCGCCCTACCACCCTGCTGCAGTTCACCGCTAACCGCAGCATGTCGGTCGGTATGGAGACCGGCGGCTTCTCCCAGAGGGTGACCGTTGGCCTCCTCGCTCCAGACCCGAGAAAGTACCATACGGTGTCTAGGTCCATCCCTGACAAGAACAGAGGTTCTGAGGCTTCCTATGCCACTGTACGTGGGACTGGCACGGCAGGCACGCCCGTCGCTGTGACCTGGACTTCCGGTGGTAAGACCAGTACGGTAACAATTATCCCTGAGGAGACTGGGGTGGAGTTCGTTGCCGAGCTCGACAAGATGGTGCTGACCAAGTGCCGCATTGACCACGTCAACACAAGCGGTGACTTCCTTGTCTACCCTGGAGATACGTCGAAGATTGGCACTCTGACTGTTAACTTCAGGGAGGCTTGGCTTTGACGACTGGAGTAACCCACACCAGGATCAGACTCTTTGATATCGGTGCCAATCGCGGCCCTGGTACAGAGGTCGCTATCGTCTACGACGCGAAGAACATTGGCTCTGAGGTCATGGCAAATGACGAAGGGTCAGCGTACTGGACGCTGCCCATCAACCACCCGCTCATCAATCACTTCAAGCCACTGCTACGCCACTACAAGATCGAGCGTCTCAACCATGACACTGGTGCATACAACCTAGTCGGTGCCGGCCTGCTAACGGGGGCGGACGTCACCAACGATGAGGTCGTCTTCAGCGGAAGCGACTACATGAGCATCATGAATACGTACTACACCGAAGTGCTCGGTGCATCTACTGCCGCCACGTCGCCACTTGAGTATGCGACTGGCGGCATTACTGCTGTTCCGGGAAGTTATACGTACGATAGCGCTACTGCTGGAGTCGGCAGATCAGCAAGCTTTATTGTGCTTGGTAGTAGCCAAAGCACCGTGACTAGCGACTGGAACTCAAACGATACAGAAGCGCACTTGCCAACTGGCACCTCTACTCTTGTTTATAATATCAACGCCATCGTTGCTGGAACATCTACGTTTGAAGTTCAGATTAGCGGAACAAACATTATTGGAGCAGGCAATACAATCGTAATCAGTGGATACGCCGGAGGATTTGCCTCAAGAATCAACGGAACACACACGGTAGCTAGCGCTACAAGCGGCACGTTTACTATTAATTCTGCGGGTAGTTCATTTACCTACAATTCGCCAAGCGGAATCGTAACTTCCAATGGATACACGCATCGTTCGCTATTAAAGTTCGATCTAACAACTGCACCTGCATGGTCCACGCTTACTAGAATTAAGAAGGCTACGCTTAGATTGTATGGCAGCAACACTACTACTCACGTCAACCCAAGCTCTACGACGTCAAGAAACCTAGAGGTGCGCAGGGCCACCGCAGACTGGACCGGAGACACGACTACTGGAGCGGAAAACTCCTATAGTAACTCATCTAACGCAACCTGCGACGCCGGAAGTATGTTTAGCGCCTACGCAGGAACAGCAGTAACCAAAGCCTTTACTGGCGTGTCAAACAATGCCCTTTATGAATTCGATGTAACTACATTCGTTAGCGACTGGAAAAGCGGCGCGGCAACTAACCACGGATTCCACATGAAGAACAGCGGTGAGCTTGTCTCCAGCCGTGGCATCACCTTCTTCAGTACGGCCTACAGTACGACCGCGTACCGTCCAAAGCTGTACATTGAGTACGAGACAGACACAAGCGCAAGCGCAGCGTACGACGTAGACGGCCTGTTCAAGGCTACTACCGAGACCAAGACGTACGTCAGCACGCCAAGGATCTCAGGCAGGGAGCCACTCCTGAGTAAGAACACCTCAACATCTGCGTTGGCAGACAGGACTCCAATCTCCATGTACTTCTTGGACAAGAGCAGCGGAACGTTCACGGGCACCAGCAAGTACTGGCCAACTGCGTCGTTCTTCCCATCTAATGCTGACCTTGTTGCAGACTACGACACGACAAACCCGCCGACAGACACGAACATGAACAGGTTTGTGGTTAAGTACGACGAAGAGAATGAGAAGTATATTGTCACTGGCATACTTAGGATTGAAAGATCTAAGCAGAATAGCACCACTAACAGGTGGAATGACTACATTAATAGCACGTCTATCTACGCAGACTTCACGGTCAACGACGTCGTGCTCCACTTTGCAGCCTCACCAGGCGGTGAGTTGTTCTCTGTCTACCTATGGAAAAAGAACAATACTGCAGATGGGTACTCTGCGCTAAGCTCTAACCCACATAGGTCGCTTGAGTTGCCATTCTGGGTGGAAGTATTCCCGGCCACCAACCAAGCCATCATCAAGGTTGACCCTCCTGCTGCCCCATCGTCAGACAGCAGCGTTGACCACACCGTGTCCTCTGTCGTGGTCGGCGGGCTCACAAGATACGTCGCCCCTACTACCGCCCAGTACAAGGTACCAATCCTACTCACTGGTCAGGCATACGAATTTCAGGCTATGGCCACGGCGTCGATCTCTGACACAGGTGGTAACCATGAACTGCGAACTGCGTGGATCAACGCATACAACCAGGACAAGTCGCCAATGTCACTGCGCACAGAGACACTACAAAACATTCTGTCTAGGTACCTAACAACGACAGACAAGGGGGCCTTCGACCAGCCGGCTGTTGGCGCTGTAGAGGTTGGCCGCCTTAACTGGGCAACCATCGAGAACGTCAACGCATCAGGGTGGCCAACAGATAAGCTCAGATACTTCACCACCGGAGAAAACATTACGGACTTCCTCAGGAACATGGGGGACAAGCAGATGTCCGAGAACCCTGAGGTAGACCTTGAGGGTGTCGATGTTCCAGGCAGAACGGTTATGAACTTTGTTGGCGTTAGGAAGCAGAATGGGTCCGCTGCCGACGGGTCCAAGTTGTTTATTAACCCAAACATGACAGACCAGCCAGTGCTCACACTTGAGTACCCTGGTGTCATCGGTGCCTTTAGATACAACGCAGACGGTCGGAGGCTGCGCAACGATGTGCGCCTTATCCCTGCTACCGCCTACCTAAGCGGAGCGTACACGAACATGTCTGGCGTGCGCCTAAAGGGAGTGACAGACAAGGACACCACTTCGCAAGAGATCTATGGGCTAGCTCCTATCCTTACTGCGCAGCAGGGGTTCATTGACGAAACCGATGCAGCCAAGGCTGCGTCGCGTCTGCTGGATCAACGCAAGGACTTTGATGTGGCTTCAACCTTGACGATTGGGCTGGAGCGCGATAAACTAAATCCCTTTCATGACTTCTTTCTCGGAGATGCGGTTAGGGTGTTTGTTAGACGGGATAATGTTAACCTGACGAACAGCGATTACCTAGACCTATTGGCTGGTATTTATATTATTGCGGGTGTAACATATAAGGTTGGCACAGAAGGTGCCGAAGACGTAGTGTTACAGCTTCTTAACAGTAAGTACTTCGCCGCAGTTGCTGGTTAGTCCTTGACCGTGACCCCTTGTGTGGGGTACTATCCTACCTGCGGGGACTTCCCGCTTAGATAGGGAGAAAGACATGGCGAAAGCTAACCTAGTGGAGAGAGTGGGTTCTCTAAAGGAAGAGGGCTTGTCGTTCACCAAGATCGGTGAGATGCTCAACATGAGCAAGGACCAAGTTCAGAAGTTCCATAAGCGGTACGTTGAGGGCATCCCAGAGGATACTCTGCCGTCCAACAAGCCGGTGTCCAGGACGCCGTCGTTCGTTGGTATCGACATCGCGTACTTCGACATCGAGACAACGTTCAGTAACTGGCGACGCATGCTGTGCGGCTCGATTGCCGACAGCCTTGGCAACGTCATTACACTCAGCCACGACACACACCCTGGCAAGAACTGGCAGGATGACAGCGTACTGGTGAAGGCGTACTGCGAAGAGCTTGACAAGTACGACGTGATCGTCGGCTGGAACTCAAAGTTGTTTGACGTACCAGTCCTCAACTCGCGCATGTTGTATCACGGCTTCCGCCCATACAACCCGCGTATGCACCTGGACCTCATGTACAAGGCGACCGGTTCGTCCATTGCGATTGGCCGTAAGTCTCTGGACAATGTGTCCAAGTACTTCGGTGTGCAGAACAAGAAGACACCGCTTGACCCACGCACGTGGGATGATGCAGATCATGGCGATCGCGCAGCATACGAGAAGATCATTGAGCACTGCGAGGCAGACGTCTTGGTTCTCCGAGATGTGTACGCTAAGCTTAAGCCAATGGTCCACATCCTTCACCGATAATGGTTGACGGAGACAATGCTGCCAAGGTAAACATCTGTGTTGACTTTGACGACACGATCTCTGTCCGAGCATTCGGTGCAGTGTTCCCAGCCGACGGAGTCGTAGAGGCTCTGCAACGTCTGAGAGCAAACGGGTACAAGGTAATCGTACATTCGGCTAGGGCATGGGAGCATTTCCAGGACAGAGCCGAGCGGGTAGACGAGATGCGTCGGTTGCTAGATGAGTGGGGCGTACCGTACAATGAGATCTGGGTAGGGGCAGGGAAGCCCGTAGCCAAGGCCTACATTGACGATAAGGCCATCCGATTTGACAGCAACTGGTCGGACATTGTAGACTCCATCCTGAACCTAGAATAGGTGACACCCCGGCAGGGCGCCCCTCCTGCCGGGGTCTACAGTGGGGCATGAGGGGCTATGAGAAAACTCGTAGGGGATCTTTACCAGCATGAGCTGGCAAAGGCACGACAGGACAGGCCAGGTAAAGCCAAGTGGCGTGGGTCGCTACTCGGTGGCTGCATGCGACAGCAGTGGTACTACGCACACAACGAGCCAGTAACCAACCCAAGATCAGAAGAGATCCTGCGCACATTCGAGCGCGGGCATATCATCGGCGCTTCGCTCAACGAGCGGCTTAAGAACTCTGAGTTCCTTAAGTCCTACGAGGAGGAAGTGCCAGTCGAAATCCCAGAGCTTGACTTCGCTGGGAATGCAGACGCAGTCGTCACATGGGCTGACGACACAAAGGAAGTCTGGGAGTATAAGTCCGTTAAGGCGTATGCCTGGAAGTATATTCCCAAGCCTGAGCATCAAGTGCAGGCAGCAATCTACGCAGAGGCGATCAGCCGTATGCGTGGCGAGCCGCACGGTGCCAGGCTTGTTTATGTTCGCGCCGATGATCTAGCCACAGAGGAGTTCATCGTCGAGGACGAATGGCGGGACAAGGCACTTTCCATCTTGGCATTGCTAAATGGTGAGTACCGTGATATACTTCCTCCTGCTCTCCCAGAGGAAGAGGTTAAGTCCGCTAAGACAGGGGAGTGGAAGTTTCCGTGTGGTCACTGTGAGTACCTCACAAAGTGCAGGGGTGAATGATGAGCGATAAGAAGCTCGCATCCAAGTTGGCCGAGATCATGGGTGAGATCGGTCGCATTGCGAAGGGCGGAACGAACTCCGCTCAGGGATACAAGTACGTCATGGCATCGCAGGTTGCCGATGCTGTGCGCGAGAAGCTGGCGGCGAAGAACGTCATCATGCTTCCGGTTGGGGCGGACGTCGTGGAAAGCGGACGCACACCAAGCGAGAAGCAGTCGTTGCTCACCATCCGCTTCACGTGGCGCTTCGTTGACGGGGACAGCGGCGAGACCTTGGACTTCCAGTCCATCGGTACTGGCGCTGACTCAGGAGACAAGGCACCGTACAAGGCAACGACTGGCGCTATCAAGTACGCACTGTTGACTGCGTTCCTCATCCCAACGGGTGATGATCCAGAGAACGATGCTGCCGTAGTGAGCGCAGCCAAGGAGATCTTTGGCGACACGGTCAAGCCAGTAACGAAGAAGGCAACCAAAGCAGACGGTGAGTGGGAAGGAGTTAATTTCTAATGTCATTTGACCGAGTAGACCTATGGCTGACCGATAAGGTTAGCCCAGTCAAGGAGAAGACCAAGGCGGGCAAGGATGTCTGGAAGTTTTTCGGTAGCATGCAGGCGTACGCCTACGACTACTGGGCAGGCACACCTAAGGATCAGCGCCCGTCACAGGCGCCAGAGCGCTACGAGCGTGTCACGCTCTACGTCATGGACGAGGGCACGGCTGGTCATGTGCAGAAGATCTATGACAAGGTGGTCAACGCCGAAGTCAACGATCCACGTCAGCACATCCACATCATTGGTGCGCTGAGCGAGCAGGCCGACAAGGAAGGGAACAAGAAGGGCTACATCCTGTTGGTCAACGAAGCCAGCCCACTTATCTGGGGGCCGCTGCGTGGCAAGTCTTGAGGTCGTAGATAAACGAGACGAACTGCCAGTCCTGATCGATGGCTACGATTACGCAGTCATCGGTTGGGGCGAGCAGGTCACCGACTCAGGTGAGATCCGTATCGTCGCTATCTACAGTCAGGCGATCATCGTCAACGAAGAGATCATGAAAGCCCTCAACTTTATTCAGGGACACAATGGCACGGCTAGCCCAGAGGACCTGCCTGCTGCAGCTGAGGCTGCAGCAGAGGTCTTCGACAAACTGACTAAGGAGTTTGTGGGACCTGGCATGCCAGTGTTTAGGCTAGACTTGGAGGCTGAAGATGAATCTGGACGAGAGGATGGATATGGGACTGATGAAGGACAAGGACATACAGGAGAAGAACCTAGCGCGGCTGGGACGTCGGAACAGGCAGAGGGGTAACGCCTTCGAGAGGGAGGTCGCCAAGAAGCATGGCGGCAGGCGAACCGGAATGTACGGTGGACCTGACGACGTGACTGTTGACGGCAAGTACAAGATTCAGACCAAGGTTGGGCTGATGTTCAGCGAGAAGTTTTGGCGCTGGCTCAAGGCAATCAAGGTCGACGCTGATCAGGTAGCCTATCTGGTCATCGGGGATGCACCAGGGCCGGGCACACCACGCCGAACTGTGGTGATCATGGACGAGCATGATTGGCTCGTGATAAAGGAGAAGCTAGATGGCAGTACCGAAGCCGGCAAAGAAGGGGCGTAGCGTCGCTCTGACTACGGCACAGTGGAGTCGGGCATTCAGCGTGGCTCTCGCAACGTTCCTGTCTGAGTACTCAAACCTTCAGCCAGAGGGTGATGAGAAGCCAGTCGGCGTACCAATTGACAACGTCGTGGCTCTGGCCGCAGGCGTTGCCCTAAAGATTACGGAGCTTGCCGATGGCGACGAATCCTAGTGAGCAGCCGCAAGAGGACGATGGTTTCAGGGCGCGGGTCGTGTCTGCGGTACGTACGGTATCGCAGCACCCACGCACTAGGGACACTGCGGTTCCTGCTGCGGGAGTCTTTGGAGTCGTGGCTGGTGGCACCGCCAACCTGGCCTTGGCGCTAGGCGCAGCGCTGTTGACCTTCTCGCTGCTGGATAAGCGACGATGAGGTTAGGACTTGCTTGCCCACGTTGTGGGCGTTATAATGTGCGACCTGACCGTCGCTCAGAGTATGTGTTCAACGATGAGCAAGCGGTCCGCCTGTATGTCTGCCAGGATTGCAGACGACAATTTCTAGTACGGTTCCAAGTGGTGACCGAACTAGTAGCAATGGAATTGGAGGACCTGTTAAATGGAGTTCAAGATTGAGCGGGACGGTGGAGTTCCAGATTCATTCTCCGATTACTTCGGCGGGCTGTACAACGAAGCTCTCGCCATCATGGTGGAGCGACAAGAGGGGTACGGGCCAACGAACATTGAATCGCTTGGGGCATACGGTGTGTTCTCTCGGCTAGCATCGGACAAGTGCAGCCGGGTATCCAATGCACTCAATGGGGTAATCATCAACGGCGAGGCACAGGTAGACAGCGACTGGTACAACGAGGGCGTCAAGGATGCGCTGGTTGACATCGCCAACTACGCCATGATCCTCATCGCACTGGGCGAGGGTAAGTGGTCGGACGTCTCACGCGGCTACTATGATGAGGATGGTTTCGTTAACCACTCCGAGTCAGAGGAGCCAGAGAACGATGGCTTCGTCAACTACTTCGAGTACGGTGTAGAGATTTGAGCATGGCGAAGTCGAAGTCCATTGGCATCACCTCTAAGGGGAAGAAGTACGCTACCGCGTTTATCTTCTACTCCGAACTGGGGTGGCTGGCATCGGTCTCGACAGTGCTTGGGGATAGTAAGACAATTGGCAAGGGCCAAGAGAACCTAACCGAAGAACAGGCGACCAAGTTAGTAGAAAGGCTTGCGAATGAGTGGAGTGAAGAGCAGAGGAAGAAGGGTCTCATTTAAGCTGACCTTCCCTGACGGCACCCCCTCATGGTACCGAAAGGTCTGGGCTGTCACAGCGGAAAGGATTCAGGAGTACGCCTCCTATGCGGGAGTTGTGCTAACCGAAGTGTCCGTTCACTGGCACCCAGACTTTATCGGTACAAGCAAGTGCTCATTAGGTGAGGCGGGCGAGGGCATGATTACCCTCTGCTGCAGCCCCACCGATGAGGACACCTTTATCCATGAGGTCGCGCACCTTGTGGTTCCAGGGCAGCACAGTGTCAAGTGGGCGAAGACATACGTCCAACTTATGTCGGTGTTCATGCCGGAAGCCAAGTCCATAGCGGCAGCGGTTGAGGCATGGAAGATGTACCCAGCTATGAGAAAGGTTGTGAAGATCACTTATGGGTAAGGACTACATGTTGAAGTTCTTCTTGGATGACGCCAAGAAGCAGGGCAAATCCCTGCGTCAGTACTGCAAGGACATGGGGATAGACTACTACGACCTGACGGGGTTCCCTAATCCAATCAAGACAGTATCGTTAGATGAGGTGGAGAATAATGCGTCGACCGCCAGCCAATCCGGAAGCGATTCAGATCTATAACAACAGGCTCGGCAAGAAGCGGGCCAACACTAGGCGACAGAGCATGATCGGGCAGATGGAGATGGACTCCATCACGAAGGCGCTTGACTTAGGTCACACACCTATGCTAGACTTCGACGACAAGACAGAGAGTTTCTTGTGGTGTGGTGATCGTAAGTGCATTGCGATGTGCAGTATCACTACAGAAGAAGGGGTCTCCGGACCCATAGTAGAGGTGAAGTGTGGTGAGTGGAAGCCAGACACAGGCCGAGAAGCAGACGACGCGTGGAACCAGGCGGAAGACCCGTACATCTACGCTCAAGAATAGCGGCATCAACTGCCCGCTAGATAGCGAACACGGCGGCATGGTCAGCATGCAGTCGGGCAACCTGCTATGCTTACAGCAGGTGCACTACGTACCAGGTGGGCGATGGTCATGGACCGTAGAGGAGGCATATGCAATCAGCAAGAGCAAGTGAGAGGGCACTGCTAGGGGCGTGCATCATTGACGGTGAGGCTGCGAAGAACGTAGTCGACCGCCTCAATGAGGAAGACTTTGATGACCGTGAGTGCAGGGTTGTATACGCAGCCATCAAGGAACTGGTGAAGAAGGGAACAGCCCTAGACATCATCACTATCACCGACAAGCTTGAGTCTGCCGGCACACTGGCCGATGCAGGTGGGTACTCCAACGTATCTGCCATGTCATCGGACACACCGAACAGTCTCAACTACGAGTCGTACATGGACATCGTCATCGGCAACTCAACGTACCGCTCCCTCCGTGGTGTGGCTACCAAGGTTGCCGAACTATCTTCTGGTACTAAGACACCAGAGGAGGCGATGGCTGAGGCAGAGCGCCTCATCATGGGAGTGAGCAAGTCCAGGACTGCGGGTCGGTTCGCTGACATGCAGCAGATCATGGACGAGACTCTCTCTCGCCTGCAGTTCATGCAGGCTGGTGGAGCTAGTGGGGTATCGTCTGGTATCCCAGCAATCGACAGCATCGTGGGCGGCTGGCAGCGTGGCAATCTCATTGTCGTCGCCGCCCGCCCTAGCGTAGGCAAGACGGCACTGGCTACAGCCATGGCCGCAGACGCAGCCATGCAGCAGAAGAAGTCTGTTGCCATCTTCTCAATGGAGATGAGCAGGGAAGAGATCGGCAGCCGCCTCATCTCCTCTCTGTCTGGTGTGTCTCTTCATGACATTAGGCATGGGCAACTGGACATGAGTGCACTGACTAACGTCCTTGACGTAGCCAAGGGCATTCGTGAGAGCGGGCTGCGAGTAGAGGACTCCTCTATCTCTAGCCCATCTGAGATGCGATCCAAGTGCCGACGCTTGAAGGCTGAGCATGGGCTTGACCTGATCATCGTGGACTATCTGCAACTGATGGCACCCGACAAGCACACGAAGGATGGCAATAGGGTGTATGATGTGGCAGACATTAGCCGTGGCCTCAAGGCTCTGGCTCGTGAGCTGGACGTGCCAGTGGTGGCGCTGTCGCAGTTGAGTCGTTCATCTGAGTACCGTGAGAACAATGAGCCGAAGCTCTCGGACTTGCGTGACTCAGGCGCCATTGAGCAGGACGCCGACGTGGTGCTCATGCTGTGGCGATCAACCGATGTGTCGCTTGACCTAGCAGTGGAGACAGTCCACTGCAAGATTGCGAAGCATCGTAATGGTCCAACCGGTAGGGCAGATCTCATGTTCCACCGACCGACCGCAACGTTCAAAGGAGTGATCTAGTGCCACTGTCAATTGAGAAGGTCACCATCGAGTACGACTGCGAGTGTGATCACGGTCTATGCGAGCACGCAGCTGCAGAAGTGGAGCGTGTTATCCAGCGTGTGTACCTGAAGGGATACGAGGACGGAAAGAACTCGGTATCCGAATCTCTCAAGAGCATGCTGCGCAGTGAGTTCCCCGTCGAATACGAGGAGGCCCGCCGTATCCAGAAGATCAAGCGCAAGGAACCACGCAAGAAGAAGAAAGAGTGGGACATGTAATGCTATCCCTGTTGCTGTCCATCTCAATGATCTGGACACCAGCAACAGATGGCGTGCGTGCCACCTGGTATGGCCGAGTCGATGGACGGTCATGCTACGGTGGGTACGTCAACACGTGCGCACCGTATCGCAAAGGCGAGACAGTTATGTACGCAGCAGTGCCCGGGTTCAGATGGAAGGACGCACCGTACAGGGCGTTCGTCTGCTACAAGGACAAGTGTGTATGGGTAACCATCAGGGATTGTCTTTGCAGCAGGAAGGGTGGAGGGTACATCGACCTGAGCCCCGCCGCATTCATGGCGCTGGCGCCGCTCTCCAGGGGGGCGCTCTATGGGGTGCATGTGTACATAGACAAGGGCGAAACCCCGTCGAAACGAGAGACCGCTCCGCCGCTACGCCATAAGTGAATAGCAAAAAAATAGCCCGTGTGCCGCAAGGCACACGGGCTATTCTGTTTCGGCTAGCGTGAGCTTTACTTAGCAGGCTCGCAGTCATGACCAAAGAAGAACTCCAATGCTTGGACTACATCTTGTAGGTCAAAGACTTTGTTGCATTCTGCACAAGTTTCTACACCAAGTTCGACTACTTCCTCAGACATTGGCCGGTACTTCCTTCTCCTTGAACGTGTAGTCAAGGGTCTTCATCACCAGGTTATGCTTGAAGCTCTCGTTGCTGTAGCCTAGCAAATCTACCAGCATCCAGTAGATATTGAACAAGCCACTTGCCTGCGACTCGATGTTGTCTGCGTTGGCAGTTGACAGAACATACGGTGAATCATCGTATGTTGCACGCTGCATAGCAGCGATGCGCTCAGTCGCAATGCCAAGCATATTGATAACGTCAGCAGCATTCCTGCCGAGACGCTTCTGTGCATTGCGCACATCAACGTACTCGTCTGGCTCAACGATGTTATCGCGCACTTCTTCCAAGGCTTGATTGACTGTGTCAATCTCTCCTTCAATGGAGTCAAGTGCATCTTTGAGTTCGCCGACTAGGTAACTAGTATCGATGTCATCTGTCTGCGAACGGGCTTCTGCTACCTCACGGGATAGCCGACTAAGCGTTACCTCTAGTTCCTTAATCGATTCCTTGATATCTTCACTCATTGTCCTTCTCCTTACCCTGCGATAGTGATTGAGATCTGCTGGTCATCCGTGCCTGCAGTCTCGCTGCTGAAATCCATGCCACGATAAGCACCAGGAATATCGTCAACATATGTATCACCGTACTCCCATGAGCCGAACGTATGTGGCGACTGCACTGCGCAGAACCACCGTGCGTTGGCATTCTCTAGTTCTTTCTCCATAGACTGATACCGCTTGAGCACACGCCACTCCCAGCCACCTGAGATAAAGATGGCGTATGGCAGATCGACACTGCGTGTCTTAGCGCACATGTTCTTGCTTGCCATACTATTCCTTTCCCCTACGGTCACACCATAGGATAGCTTGCAGCTCTGCGTCCCAGATGCCCAGATGCTCTGAAGCATACTTGAACTCAGCCTGCATGTTCTTGTACTGGCTGAGGTTAAGGCTAACCTCTGGCCACAAGCCACCAACTTTCTTGTTGTATGGCTTGAACTCACGTGCAGCCCACCTGTCAATCGGTGCGCTACCACATTCGCCACCTGCACGAATGGCACGGAAGAAGTCTTGGGTCTTCATCTTGCCAAGCAGCAGCGTGTCACCTGTGTCTAAGATCTTCTTGGCTTTCTCCACCGCATTGGGATAAGCCTGAACCCTGTCGATACCGTTAAGTATCTTGACCATTGCTTTGATGTTGGCATCTGGTGTTAGACCTGGCGACAACGCAGCAACTGCAGCATACGTTGTCTCATAGTCTAGTCCGTACTCATCTGCCAGCAGATTGATTCTGCCCTGAAACTTTAGATACCAGTTGCTGAACTGAAATAGATTGTCGATGCCGTGTGTGTCAAGCGCCTGCCTGAACCGTGTCAGCAGGGACCTGCCACTGCCGCGCTTATATGTCCCGACATAAGCAGCAGCAGTGGCAAGTCGTTGACGACGGTACAGTAGACGATTGTCTACTGTCAGCATTTACTTAACTCCGTACTTCTTAAGCGCGTCTTCCTTGGAGATAGGCTTGCGTGTAACCACAATATGAAGTTCGACTTCAAGATTGTGATTGTCGTACAAGTCTTCAAGGTCTACTTGCTGATAGCATCCTGCTCCTTGTCCGGTTGGCCAACTGCTTACACCGAACCCAAGATGCTCAGCAATCATGCTGCGAAGATTGCCGTAGATTGGCGTAGCTTCGTCAATCTTATTGACAATCTGTGATGTAATGCTAGCAGCCTTGGTAAGCTGCGTGCCCTGCCATCCATTGTTCTTGGCAATCTGCCGACCAATCTCTGGCAATGCGTACTTAAACATCGACGTGATGACTCCTAAGTTTGTGTCTTCTACGCTGATCTGCGTTACCACATCCTTAAGGTCTGAGTACTTTGGCTTGTTAACTTTTGGTGCAATCTTCTTCTTAGCCACGGTTAATCTCCTCTGGTTCTAGCCCAGTCGCTGCGACCGACTTGGTGCAACACGCTTGGGCACATACGATATATGTGCTGCCATCTTCGGTCTTTGTATCCCGAAGCTGCAGCTTAACGTACTGACTGTAGATATCTTCTACACTGCCAGTAAGTTCATAGTCGTCCACTGAATAGGTACGCTCCACAACTTCTGTGTGGTATACTTTGATCTTTACTGTGTGCTTCTTACGGGTGCACTCCCCGTTGTCTAGACTAATCTTTGGCATACGATCCTTCCTCCAGCCACTGCTGGATAAACTCTACGAGGTCTTGCACATTGCCCACTGTCTTGCCATAGGTATAGTCGTAGATGTTAATGCAATCTACTGCTACGCCACGGACAAGGACATCGACGAGAGTGCCGCCGTAATAGCGATACTCTCTGTCGCTGTTGCCATCTTCAGTGATCACGATGCACCAACGCATCGGTATACCACCACGCTTTGACATGCTAACCCCTTTCCGTCCCCAACCCCAAGACGTTGAGGACAACTACGCCCAGCCCACCACGGGCTGGCACATTAGTAACCATCTTGGTTATATGCAGACGCAATCTCATCCCAGTTTGCAGTGTTCATACCTGACATAATAAACTCAGTGAACAAACTTGGGTTGTGTAGATTCCAGTATGCACCATCTGGGTCGAATGTGTTCCATACAAACTCTTCTAGTTCTTGCCCCGTGATGCCATCCCCGTCGCTATCTTTGGCGTCTTGCACCATTTCGACAATCATAGCATGCACGTATTCATCATTGTCTAGCCAGAGCTTTGCAACCCACGTCTCCCAGTTAGACCAACCGTTATACTCCTTGCACATTGTCAGACTCCACATGCTTCTTCACTGCTTCAGCAATAGCACGGGCCTGGAATCCCCTGCCATTGTATGACTCATAGTCCCTGCCTTCGTAAAGGCCTAGCTCATGAGCCACTGCATAATGGAATGTCAAAGCAGCAACACCAAGCAACGAATCTACTGGCGCACCATCTGCACCAAAGATCGTAGACTTGCCGCTGCTGTAGTCTGACTCGTGCCGCATAGTAATGTTGCGTACAAACTCTACACTAAAGCCTTTCTTGATGAGGAACTCTGGGCTATAGATGGTATGCCCATCGCCATCGATGAGCTCCATTGCTTCTGCACTGTTCTTGAGTAGCACCTTTAGCCAGTTCATACAACCTCCTGATGATCGATGAGATCATGCATCTTCAACGTGTCGATCACTTGACCAGCACTAATGCTGTTGCCCGTGATCGCATCCCGCAATACACTGCCCTCTACTACCACATCGTGGTCGTAGAAGCCATCATTGACTAGGCTTAATGCTTCGATAGCATACGGCACTAGTTCCAATGATAGCGGTGGAAAGATATTATGCGTGAGATGATACTCGATTAAGGTTTCTTTACTAAACATTACTCTGCCTCCCACATGCTTGGTGCCTGCGACCGGATGCTGCTGAACCCATCCTTGCCAATGACAAGATGGTCAAGCATCTCTAAGTCCATAAGTTTAGCAGCTTCTAACACATCGCGTGTAAGCCTGGCATCTTCATCAGATGGCTGATGGTCACCGCTTGGGTGGTTGTGCACGAGTACAAAGCCGACGCCCTGTGTCATAAGCACTGGCGATAGCAGCTCTGCAATACGTACGCTAGTACCTGTTGCAGTACCACGGTATACTTCTTGGATACCTACTAGATTATTGCGGCCATCAACGATGAGTACAAAGAGCGACTCTTTGGTAGCAGCATCAGTGAACTCAGTAAAGAACTGAACTGCTGCTGCTGGTCGTTCGATGCGCATAGTCTCTGGCTCTACCTCTTGCCTAACGATAGCGAACTCGTACTTCTTGTACAACATTGTGTTCTCCTTTACCATACTTGCAGTCCCCCGTTATCCTTAGCAACGCTAAGGTAAGAGAACCATTCTTCGATTGTCTGTGCTGCTACATCAACCCTATTGTTCACCTCACTTTCTATTGGTGCTCCATCATACTGTGGATTCCAGAAACTTACGGTTAAATCCTTAGCGATTGCCCGGATATCTAGCTCGCTACTATTTGCCCCATCAAGGATAAGAGTAATATCTTCTGGCGTGAGGATCTCGCCATCATTAAAGCTAAGCGTATTCATAACTCGGTTATAGAAATCCTCTGTAACATTCTCTGCGTTACGTTCAAGCACATATGCGGTGGCTGCTGCTACATACCGCATGAACCAAATGTTACAACGGAAATACACTTGATCCCCGCCGACATAATTGCCGTCCTTGTCAAACAAATACGTATAGTTGTAATGCTTAGCAAAGTCTGCTGCTTCCTGTGCATTGCCTTCGACTGTAACAATATCGTAACCCATTGTACTATCCTTTCTTACTACAAGTGTTACCCCTGCCAGCAATCTACTGGCAGGGGAATGCAAACACTCTCGTCTCGTGAGACTGACGCTTATCCCCTTGCGGAGACGGGCATTGGCTCTCGCTTGCCCGTTGCTGCTGGCACCCCTGCTGATTAGGCCCAAGCCCAGCACCTTTATCGTCACGGTTGGTTATTCGTCCAACAACTAGCCACCCTGCACGTGGCACGGAATATAGAGGCGTGCTGGGCTAGCAGGAGGTTTGCCAGCCCAGCACTGATGGATTAGAACGGCAAGTCTAGCGCAAGCGCTTCGATATGCTCGTTTGGTAGCAGGTCTGTAATGCCATGCTCAGCTAGCGCTTCTAGCATATCGCCGCGTGTGCCTGCGTTAGCCGCAAGCATGCCAACGAGTGGCAGTACATCTTCTGCTGTTTCAACGTACATGAAGTACTCCTGCAATGGGTAGTCATACCCATACACATACGTTGCGTCTGGCGTTTCTACGAAATGCTGTGACACTTTACTCTCCTTCTGGCACATACTGTGCCATCAACTTATTGGCACTGACAAGAGCCGCGATGAGGTCATCGCATTCCTCAAGCAGTACACCGCCTTCCTTTGCGCCTCTCGAAGAACGTTGGTGTCTTAGTTCTTCCAACGCTACAATCAAGAGTGTACTAGCAGATAGGTTAAGACGTAGCTGTACTAGGTCTGTATCCTCTGCTTGTCCGTAGTATATGGTTGGATATAGCCTGCTTGTCTTGAACGACGAGCAGTCGCAACCATAGTCAGCCCTACCGCAGTGCTGACAAAGACTTATCACCATTGCTAGCCTCCTTCTATCTATCCCACACCGAACGGCGCAGGTTATCTACGCCCAGCCCACCGCGGGTCTGAGCACAAATACCAGCCATTGCAGGCTGGCAAGGGGGTATTGCTGTCTCTCGCAGACCATACCCCACTGCTTATCTTCCAACTGTAACATACTAGCATTACCTCCTTCCCCGTATAGAACCTTGCAAGATACTTTAAATTTGCAACCCCGTCGCAGTGATGCAACGGCTTGCGAAATAGCGAAGACCTGCTGGCCGTGAGGCCAGCAGGTCTGTGGTACGCTTACGGAGCGCTATGCTAGAACTGAGCGGCGGTGTCCGATGCGTCCTCTGCGACACGGATGTCGAAGGACGTGTCGGATGCCAACTGTGCGGAGACTGTCTCCGTACCGTTGGTGAGGTACATAGCGGTATAGCGCTGCGACATCGTCTTGGTCTCCTTGTTGTAGGAGGTCTCGACCTTGCCGAAGATGCTTACCGTGTCCCAAGCCTTGGCAGCTGCCAGAGCCTGAGGCATTAGCGTACCTCGGAACACTACTGCTGGATAGTTCACACCACGCAGTCGCTTGCCCGTTGCCTCGTCAATGCGCCACGAAGCGCTAGGCGATTCAACCTGCACGAGCACGTCAACGGGAACACCTTCGACGTCTCGCTCACCGATGCGGGTGATGCCGCTCTTGCGAGCCTCGGACATAAGGCTGTCCTTTGGCTTGTCGGCATAGGAGCCTTGCAGTCGGACGTTCTGGAAGAAGAACCAGAGTCCGCTCGGCAAAGCGGTTAGCGCTTCCACGATTGCCGAAGTGGCAATGTGGATCTCCTGAGTTTTGCGGGACATAAGAAACTCCTTTCGCTGATGCCCCGTAAGCGTACCGCGCGGGAACGGCGTAGCAGTCAATCGCTACGCCCAGCCCACCGAGGGCTGTCCCGAAAGCAGCCGCTGGTTGCTGGGGCTACGCCCAGCCCACCGAGGGCTGCTACGCAGAGCGGGGGTTTGCCATCGGGCAATGCCCCCTCTCTGGCAGGCTTTCTGCGGAAGCCTGCTCGTATCGGGTTACCTAGCCGCTCCGGGACTGAACGCCCCCTCTGATAAGCGTGAAGGAAACTTAATCATGTAATTAGTTACAAAAAACGCCGTTTTAGGTGCATATATAGTAGAGAGTATATTAGACGGTAAAAGAACCGTACCTTTGGTATGGACGGCCTTTAAGGGTTTAATGGATAACTATGCCCAGGAGGACTATGGCAGACGAGACCAACTTCGAGCGCATGCGACGTGAGCGGCCCCTGGCCCCTGACGTCCAGTTCGTCATGCCCAAGAAGAAGGCGCCTCGAAAGGACACCCGCACAGCGGAAGACCGCAAGCGACAGGCTGAGGTGAGAAAGAACTGGCAGGGAGAGGCTCTGGCCGGATCTGGTAAGGTCATCTACGTCGCTGATCTGTCCTCTGTCCCAGAGGGTGGCATCGCAATCTGGGGCGCCAACGTAGGGAACGTCAACACGGGCACCAATAGCCCAAGGGCTGGACAGGCATACGCCGCCTACGGCAAGCAGGGCTGGATCGGTATCCCAACAAAGTACAGCCCGAGCATCCCCCTCACGGACTTCGACCTAGAGGGAAACGCCAAGTGGAAAGAACTATTTGACGCTCAGATCGCCAAGGTCAAGGCCGTACTCGATGCTGGTGGCACGGTCTATGTTCCAAGGGATGGGCTAGGCACTGGCCGTGCCAACCTCCCTGAGGGCGCACCCAAGGTCTGGGAACTCCTCAATCTTGAACTAGCCAAGCTCGGGATCAACAACGATCCTGGCCTCAAGGACTTTGAGTTCCTGCAGAAGTATGAAGGCGTGCTACCCCAGGACGTTGCTGAAGCCGCAGTGACCCCAGAAAATACAAAAAATTTGCCCGACGGCGTCACCAAATTCCACCCAACATACGGCGAGGTTAGGGTTGGGGAAACAAAGGGAGAGATCTCTCGGATCACGCTTGCCGACGGCACAGATCGTAAGACGCTAACTGCTAACCTATTTGACACTGCGGAAGCCGCAGCCGCTGCCACCGTAGCTCAGGGGACAGAGCAGGGGACTTCTAAGCCTTTGGCCGCAGGTTCGAATCCTGCCGGTGGCGCCACGCTACGCCCAGGTATCCCAGGCGGTGACGGCCAGCGAAGAGCACCGCTAGAGCCTCCAGCATCGGAGATTCCAGACCCCAACAACCCAGATGCAAACAGGCCAATCGCAGAGATCGTGGCAGAACGACTAAACGAGTTTGCTGACATGCGGGCAACGTCTGCAAAGAGGTCACGATTCACTGGCGGCCAGAGAACTGCACCTGGGCGACCAAACACGTCGAGCATGATGGACCGTTCTGTCGGCGCTGCTGGAGTCTTTGGCGAATCCTACGAGAGACCTGGGCAGATCCTCCCTGGCATTGACAAGTCAAGAACTATCCAGTCAAGATTAAGCGCACTCTTCCAATCAGTCGGGTACACTCCAGATGCAGAAGCTGGTGAGTTCCTAAAGGGCAAGCTGGTCCCAACCAATGACCTCGTCGCTGAGGTGATGGGGGAGATGATCTCTGCCATCAAGCTGCTTAATCGACCAAACAGCCCACTCACACCAGAGCATCGAGCAGAACTAGGGGCAATTGTCCTAGAGCTATCACGCATTCTGCATGAGGTGGCAGACCCGCGAACGCGTCGCATGTTTGAGAAGCTGACTAAGAAGACGACGGTGCAGTACGGCGATTCAGAGCCAAGGCGCAACCCATACTTCGGCACGGTTTCGGAAGGCGCTGACGTGTTCTACCCCGGCGGTGCAGTGGATCCATTTGCCGGAAAAACAAATTTCGACAAGAGTGGGCCGAAGGTAAAGGCAACCATTAGAAGGCTCGCCGCCGCAGACATTCTTGGCGTGCCAGACAGCTCAATGGGCGAGGAGCCGTCTAGGGTAAGGTCGCTTGCTGTTGATCAAACAGGGCTATACCAAGCAGGTGCTGGCGTTGCTGATGAAATCCAGGTCAGCAGACTACAAAAGGCACTTGACGAGACCGGCCTATTCGACGGTGGGGAAACCGACAAGGCGTCGCTCCATCTTGAAATTGACACCATCTCACGGAGAGATGGTACGTCATTTGGAGCGCCGTCGACTCGCGGCAATGTCGAGGAGGCGAGGCTTGCGCTCAGGACAACAATGGCAAGCGAGCTTGCCCCTCTTCTCTTGCTCGACGAGTTGCTTGCCCCAATTAGAAAGGTAACCGAACTAAGCCCGTTGACAAGAGAAGGCGGCTTCGGTGCGCCAGTCGCCTTCAAGACAAACGTGCCGTATAGAAGCAACCTCGTTGTTGCAAGCAAGAAAAAGAAACTAGACATTAACATTAATTTAGACGACCCTCGGCCAATGAGCGAGGTACATCGTGAAAGGGTGAGGGCAGAAGTTCGCGCCCGCATTGACCGAGCAGAAGTACTCATCAAGGCAATTGACGCTACTGCTGATGGGGAGTATCGGGTCCAGAAAGACGCAGCAAAGCGACGCATCCAGGCATGGCTCTCAGAGTCAATTCGAAAGTTTAAATCCGAAAATCTTACCATTGGCGAGACTCTCGACTTGGTTGATGGGTTTGAAGACATTATCGACATGGAACTCGGGGAGAGGACGCTACGTGAGGAGCTAGGATACACACAGGAAAGCCTGAGAACCGCAGTTGATGCGTTCAATCGTGGTCCAAAGACCGTTGGGGCCACCACTCTTCAGTTCGGCGATGCCGGAGATTCGGAGTTTGCTCGTACAGCAGCTGACCCAGATGCAGTGTTTAGCGTCATCCGCGTTGAATCTACCACAACAATTAATGTCCCCAAGTATATTGTTGATGCAGACGTTCGCAGAAAGGCTAGGGTAAGGGCTGAGTACGACAGACTCGTTGCCGAATTCGGTGAAGATTTCGCAAGCGCATACGCTGTAAGCGAAGAAGGGGCAAAGATTTTTGGAAACATTCAGCCAATTCCAGAAACAGTTACGCTAAAGCCCGGAACGTACCTAATCCCAGCAAGCCTTAGCGGCCTAGACCGTACAATTAGGTATTCTGGAGACACTGTTTACCTGAGCGCATCAGTAAAAGTGTCGCCAAAGTATATTGTGCTCAAGAACGGAACGATTGTAAGCGCACGATCTGGCGAATCCGGATTCTTGCAGCACAGAAAAGTGTACCCATATCGCGTCCGAGAGGTAGATGGCGGCGTATTTACTGATGGCAAGGGCCTTAAGCAAGAGCGAAGATACGAAATTGAGAGAATTGATCAGGCAAGGTACGAAGCAACCGACCCAGACCAGAGAATTCGTGGCGCAGATACCAGGGCGATACTCCGAAGGCTTGACGCGCTCTTCAGCGACGACTCAAACGAGATCACGCCAGAGCGTGCAGACCCTGGAGAGACGGTAAACCTATCAAAGCTGCGTCGAGACCTCATTGATGACAGCGAACTTGGGCTTTTGGCTACGGACCTAGAAGAGATTATTGCGCTAGACGCCTACGAGTCACTAGAAATCCTTGCGCTTAACGGAGATTCGGCACCAGACCTAGAAGCAGAGCTCCTACGGGCCATTGGAGAAGTAAAGGGCGAGATTAGACTTGACAGATTCCCACAGTACGCTAAGACTCGACTCGCATCCATCCCAGCAAAGGACACTGGTGGGCTGCGCGGTCGGACAGTCAGCGTCAAGGACGCGGTAAGGGCTGTTCGCCCAGGTATCCCAGAGCTTGAAAGCCGAACGAACGTAGAGTCCGTCCTAGATATTCTCAATAGGGAGTCGTCAGCCCAGGAGCCAACGGTGACAGACGACAACGTTGCCATCAACTCCATCCGAAGAGGGGTTACGTTCCTCTATCGTCTGGCCAAAGACGCCACGACACAGCTTGGATATGGCGGAGCCAAGAAGACCAGACGAATCATTGTTGCCGACCTTGATAGCGCAGCGGGATATGGCACTGCGTCCAGACTTGGAGACCGTACTGAGGCGGCAATCGACCAGATCAATGATGCTGGACTTCTTGCCGCACGAGCCGCAGTAGAGTCGGTTAAGGCAATCCTTCACTCTGGCTGGTCTGAGGGCCTTGATCCAAAGCACACCAGAACAAGATTCGAAACCACCCAGACTCCAGTCGGTACAATCCGCCAAGTTCCAGAAGGGCAGACCCTTCCTGCCGGATCGGCTGACACCCAAGATGCAGCTCGACGTATCCGTCGGTATATCCCAGGCATGGAAGATGCCGGAATTACCCTATCCCCAACGGACACAAGTACGTCCCTCTACATGATGCGCGCATCTGGGGCGCTCGGGGACAAAGCGACCAAATTCTTCAACAGGTACTTCGAGCAAGCTGGTCTTATGGACCCTAAGAACCAAGAAAAGCTTGGTATCGCTGGACCAAGCTCTGAGGAATCTATTGAGTTCCTTGCTGAACTGGAAGCTGCTTCTAAATATACCGGTGAGATACTGCGAGGAGAAGACGGCCAGCCCGTTGAGTTTAAGGTTCTGGCAAGAGAGACGCCAGAGGAGGCCACGCTTCGCGTACTCAAGGCCATTGCTGCCGTAGACGAGAAAGAGCGTGCCCAAGCAAAGGCTCGCAAGCCCGTTTCATCTTCGCCAGCTCCATCTACGCCACCACCAGCCAGGAACATTACCGCATTTGATGTGGCAGACGGTCTGACTGAGGAGGGGGTGCTTATTGAAAGCGCCGACGATTATTCGTGGACATCGGATGGCGATAACGGATTTGTCGAACAGGACTTTGTTCCGTACGTGAAGAATAACCCAAAGGTCCTTTCGAAGAACGCAAAAGTCCTAGCCAAGCTTATCTCATACAGGCTATTTAGCCTTGGGGGGATTAGCAAAGAGGGCGTTCGAGTTACGATGAACAAGATACTCATTGAAGAGAGCCTCAAGACAATCCTGCCAACTTCTAAGAAAGACCTTGACAAGATGTTCATTGAGCTGTATAAGGAACTATCTGGCAGTCTAGACGTTTCCGACCCGGCAAGCCAGATCGCTTTGGTAAGGCAGATTGCCAACAACGTTCCTCGAGAAAGCCTCGAAAACATGCTGCTAAAGGTATACGTAAATGCAGAGCCACAGCTTCCCGCTACTGCCGGAGAGGGGACCCCAGCAGAGCCGCAAGTGACAGTCACTGCCGAGGGCAAGACCGGAAAGGTCCAGAAGATCCGTGTCACCGGGAGAGGTGGGGGGATCGTTGCCGCAGAGTCCCTGCTACCGATGCTTCGGCAAATGCTTGAGGTTTCGGCTAAGGGCGACTTGGATATCATCGCAAGGCCAATCTACGATGCCCTATATCAGGCGGCGCCACTTGCCGATAGGCCAGAACCTGTTGAAATGTCCGTAGAGGAAGCAATTGCTAATAGGCCAGAGCCCATTAAGATGCCCAACCTTCCTAAGGGAAGGTACGCGCACGGACCGTTTGGGACGGTGTTTAGCAGAATCATCAGATCAATTGAGCAAGGGAAGATCCCAATTCAGGAAGTCGAACTGCCATCTGACATCGGTCTAGAATCGCTTGTGGGGACAAGAACGCGTGTAGATGGGGACGAACCTACAGGAATCGACCTAGACCTTGACCCGAACGACATCGAGGCAATCCTTTCCCAACAGTACGATCGACCTGACTTTGAAGACGACATGAACATGATGGTCGACAATTCTATTAAGCAGGGCAAGCTCGCAACGCTGCTCCGCCCAGACCAGGGCATGGGGTTCCTCAGCCCAGGCGTTAAGAAGTTCGACATGCGACTACGGACTCCGCTCGGCGGCGGTGCGGCAGGTGCGGCGATCGACATCGGTATGGCAGCGGCAGGTGGGTACCTTACCCCAGAGAACGCCATCCTATCGGCTGGCCTCAACGCCACCAACCTTCTGTCTAAGAGCCCACTTAAGGCTGGGCTCATCGGGTCTGGCGCAGCGCTGGTAGCCACTGCGGCTACGGGCGGAGACATCGGAAGAACGATCTTTGGTATCGCTGGCTCCATTGCGGGTGGAGTTCTCGGCGGTGCCTTCACCGGAGGCATCGGTGCTTTCGGTGGATCAGTAGGCGGCTCACTAGTGGCAGACGAAGTCTGGAAGTCGCTGTTCGGTCAACAGCAAAACGCACCAGTTATTAAACCATTCAGCCCAGGCGTTAATGCGCCACAAGTGAGGTTTCCATAATGGCTAGAAAAAATAACGATCCATTCGATTTCAGCAAGGCTAAGAACAGCATCCCGTTCCGTACGCCAATGACTGGCGGTGTTAGCCGTCAGGTTATGAAATATGCAGACGAATGGCAGAAGGCTAATGCATGGGGAAACGTTGACTCGCAGGGTAGAATCTATAGTGAGGCAAGCTTCGCCACTCCATTTAAGGTTCTTGCGATGATGGCGGCACGGATGGTAAGGCTAGGAATTCCTAATACGGATAAACTTAATGCCATCGCAACTATTGCTAAGAACAGCCCGAGAGGCCCAATAGCTAACAGATTTGGCCGATCTATGATTAACGCAGGGATTGAAGAGGCCAGTACAATCAAGGCATTCCAACCAAGCACCATATTTACAAGAGGTTTTAGCGCAAGCCCAGAGCAGGTAGGGATGTACTACAGGGCAATTGCCAAGGTCATGGGCAGGGCTTCTGTGGGATTGGACCCGGCCACAACTGCCGCAGCTAGAGCTGCTGCGGGGATACTAAAGCGCGAAAGCAGAAAGTATTGGGTGAAGTAATGGCACCAAGAAAGAACAACTTTATCCCAGACATGAGAGAGACTCGGTATAGGACCGAGACCTTCGCCAACCCGTACGCCCCAGCGGCTCCAAAACCGTTTAACTTTGCAACGGCGAATAAGATTAAGCCAACAGTTAGCGGTTCTACTGGCTTTAGAACCCCTCAAAACCTTGACCCAAACAGAAACATTGGCGGTACCTACTATAATACCAGGTCCGGTCTTGAGCTGTACAAGGACGGTCAGACTCTAGCACTAAGAGGAGAGTTCTATCGCCCAGCAAACGACAGAGATAAAATCTTAGGTATTATCGACTCGAGACCAGGGTGGATGCAGAGTCAGGATGCTGCTAACGCTAACAGAGCAACATATGGCAGCGCAGTTCCAAGCATCGGGCAGCTAGCATACGAAATGATCGGCGTTGGCTACAATAAGTCCGGCAAGTTCGGCGTAGACCCGGTTAACCTTGCTGTGGGCGTAGCCCTAGGTGGAGCCGGGAAGGCGTTTAGAGGAGCCACTGGTGCCATTGAAGCGTACCATGGAAGGAAACTAGCGGCAAAACTTGCTGGGTTCCAAGAAGAAATGCGTGCTAACACAGTCGCTATTAGAGCCGCTGGTAGAGCTGCTGCGGAAGTTCGGCAAACGGCGAGAAGAGCTAGGAAGTCTACCAACGTACGCGCTCAACGACTATTAAAACTCGAAGAGGCACTGAAGGATTCCAATCCAGCCCTTGCGCAAAGAATGGGCGACAGAGGTTACGCTGCTGTCCTTGGGGATGATCTCTCTAGGGTAATGGCTCAGTCTGAGACAGTCGGCCCAGGCAGAAGAGTTCTACCTAGCGTTGGTAATGGCCCAAGAAACGCCGGAGCCAGGAGCTTCCCAAATACCGACAGTAAAATTGCTGGATCTCATCATTCGTATACGCCGCTAAGCGAGGCGCAACCAGCCGGAGTATTGATGTACCCTGTCCAGGGTGTCACTAGGGGAAGCAATGATGCCTTCGAGTGGCTTGCCAGAACGGCAGGTCATTCCGACAGCTACGGCAGAACTGGCATGGAGAGGCTTTCTGGCATGTACAGCGGAGGAGTTCCGAAGGGTGGTTGGTCCAGGAGACCAAATCTGAGAAAGAATAACCCACTACCTCCTCGCTGGACTGGAGAAGGCATGAGGGAGCCTGTGATTAATATCGGAGAAATGGCTGACGGTCCATTGCGAGATCAGGCGGCTCGTCTTCTTGACGACGCAACTTCCTTCAGAAATAGAGCAGCATGGAGACTTCCTGACGGAAGGACAGCATTCCCTAAGGCTTTCGACTGGATCTTCGATCCTGCATGGGCACCTGAGTCCTACCAAGTTCGTGTCTTCAGAGCTGCAGAAAAGGCAGCAGAGAGGGCAAGAGCGCTCCCTGCCC
>JACCDW010479244.1_pt1 | contig 27661 bp, 38 predicted proteins | sample 7449781 | NCBI WGS metagenome assembly JACCDW01 (sample SAMN15323449, study PRJNA562643) | freshwater metagenome | isolation source: river surface water | place: USA:Blue River Watershed | collected 2017-08-18
ATGAGATTAACAAGAAAGAATACGAAGAAGCTGTAAGAAAAAATACAAGATTATCTAAACTTATTTCTTGGTTAGAATATAACCATCCAGAAGATTTTGAAGAAATGGGTTTTGAACTTCTTTATGATTTACCACAAGATGAACTTTTCCAAGCTATAAGATATTGGTATAAACCTTTGGAAGGAATTGAATTTACAGAATTGGCAGATATTTATGACCCTAATTCCAAATACAATCAAAAATATCCAGAAGATATAAAATCTAAAGATGCAGAAGATTTAAGAAAGTTCATAGAAAAAGAAATAGGTGTAGAAAATAAATTATATCCTTCTAAAGAAGGTATAACCCCACAACAAAAACAACAAGCTCAACAACTATACTCTCAATATCTTGATACTATATTTCCTGATAGTAAAGTAAAAGATATTGTTTATAGAGGTGCTGAAAAAGGCATAGAAAAACATAGAGCATATTCGCACTGGACTTTAAGAAAAGCTATTGCAGAAAACTTTGCTAAACAAGGAGTTAACCTTAATAAAAAAGATGAATCAAAAAACACTGTTTATTTTGCGTTACTTAATATAAAAAATTTAATAAGAAGTATTGAAATAACAGATAAAGAACATAAAGAAAGAGGTTTTGATGCAGCAGCTTCATTTCCTAATCAGCAAAAACCAGATGGTACTTATTATGAGAATGAAGAAGCAAATGAATCTATACAATTAATAGACAAAAATTTAAACAATGAGATAACTGTATTTGAACCAGAACAAATTCACATACTAGGAAACAAACAAGATATAGAAGGATTTAAAGAGTTTGTAGATAAAACACCTCAACAAACATTATTTCAATTACAACCTGAACAAACAGATAGTAAAGAAATAATTGAACAAATTGATAAAAATTTAAATGATTATATTAAAAACAATAATATTAATATTGAATTTAAAAATCAAGTATTAGATTCTAATGGTAATGATGTTGTAGCTTTTTATGATGGTGTTAAAAAAGTAATTGAAATTAATGAAGGTAAACGTGATAGTAAAACATTACCTGAAGAATTAGCTCACCATTTACATTTAGCTTTAGGTAAAGATCATATACTTGTTAAACGTGCTTTTAACCTATTAAATAGGGTTGATTATAAAGCTATGTTAGGTCAAGAATATGTTGACTTATATAAAAATAATACAGATTTATTAAAATTTGAAATATTAGGTAAATTAACTGCAGCAGCAGTACGTGGTGAAAAGATACCTTTACAAATGAATACTGTTGAAGGTAATAAGCTTTGGGATACTATTAAACGTATGATTAATGCTGTTATAAAGTTATTTAAACCTGATGTAAATGTTCAAAAAGAACTTGATAATTTAAGTAATCAATTTGCTGATATGCTTAAATCAGGTGTTAAAGTTGATAGTGAAAAATCAATTAATGCTAAATTATATCAAACTAATAAAGATTTAATTAATTTAAGTTCTAAAATTAAACCTGCTTACGTTTATTATACAACATTATCAACAGCACTTAAAAAGAAACAAAAACAATTTAGTGCATTATCTGAAGAATATAAAATTATTCAAAATCAAATTAATACTATTGATATATCATTAAGAGAATTAATTCAAAATGAAAATGAATTACCTTTAATTAATCTTGTTGAAGAAACTATAACAACTGTAGCTCAAAACATTAATGATTTTGAAATTAATTATTCTAAAGGTATAATGCCTTCAGAAAAAAATATTATTGAAGCTGTTGAAATACTTAAAAAGTTTTCAGGATTTCCTGGTACAGAAAGTAAAATTAATGCTTTAAAAGCTAGATTAATTAATTTTATTAAACCTTATTTAGCAAATAAAGCTTCTGAAGTATTAGGTAAACCTGTTACTGAGGAAGATATATCTGCTGTAACAAGTGATATTAATGTACTTGAAAAGAATTTTGGCACATTAGCAAGAACTGAATTTACATTATCACGTATGCTTGGTTTATTAATTAAACAAAAGCAAAATACTATAGAACGTGAAAATAAGCAAGCTTTTGAACAAGTACAAGCTGCTACTAATAAATTAAAAGATTGGGCAGCTAGCAAAGGTATGTCTTTAGAGCAAGCTTTTGATGTATTACAACAAGAATACAGAGGTACTAGAATATTAACTAAAGAATATACTAGTGAATTTTATAAGTTAATTAATGATACTTATAAATTAGATCCTGAAAAAGCTAAAGAAGCACGTGCTAAAATAGCTATTTGGGATGCTGCTAATAAAAAATGGATACCTAAATCTACTAAGTATAATAATCCAAATTACCAATTAATACATAAAAAAGGTAATGAAGATTTATTAAACTATTATAATTTCTTTAAAGATCAAATTCAAAAAATATCTGATAACACATTACCTATTGAATTAGATGATTATTTTATACCTAATGTGTATGAAGAAACACTTTTAGATATATTAAAAACTGAAGATGCTGTTGGTGATAAATTAAAAGATAGTGTTATTCACATATTAGAATTTAATCCATTTGAAAAAATGGGTACTGTTGATAAACAGATGGATGTTATTTATGATGCTGATTTGATTGGTGATAAAATACCTTTAAAATACATTCAAGCACTACCTGAAGATAAGAAATCTAAAAATTTAAGTGCAGCATTATTAAAATTCATGTATTTTGCTAACAGTTATAATCACATGAATGAAATATTACCTATTGCTAACTTAGTTCAGGAAACTATAACAGACCCTGATACTAGTAAAATACTTCAATATGGTAACCCTAACTTAAACGTTGCTGCTAAATCTAATATAGTTGACATGGTTAAAACTATAAAAGAAATGCAGATTTTAGGTAAGATGCGTAAAGAGAATGAAATGTTTAATGTATTAGGTTATAAATTAAACTATGGTAAATTAATTGATTTTGGTTTACAGTACACTTCTAAAATACGTTTAGGTTTAAATCCATTTGCTGCATTAGCTAACGTTGCTGTAGGTAACTTAGGTAATATTATTGAAGCTGCAGGTGGTAAATACTTTACATTAAGTGAATATTTTAGTGCTTTAGGTACCTTTACAACTGAAGCTAAAAAAGTAGATGGATTGATTAATCTATTTAACCCTTTGATGGAAATGGATGATTATGAAAATCTTAAAAAATTAGGTGTTGGTTCTAAAGAATACCGTGAAAAAATAAATGGTTTGTTATATGCACCTACACGTATGGGTGAAAAACAAATGCAAACTACTACTATGATTGCTATATTAAAGCATAAAAAAGTTGACATTAAAGATAAAAAAGGTAATGTAACTGGTAGTATATCAATGTTAGATGCTTTTGATAGTAATGGTAAATGGGATACTGCTAAAATGGGTTATGAATTAAATGAACAAGAAATTAATAAAATAACCAATAGAGTACATGGTGTTAACCAAATGATTCATGGTAGGTATTCAGCTAAAGATGCTGCTGCAATGCAACAATATGCTATGTATAGGGCTTTAATGCAATTTAAAAAATGGATACCAGCTGCTGTTGAACAACGTTTTATGGCTAGACGTTATGACCCACTATTAGATGAAGAAACTGAAGGTAGGTATTGGGCTTATACTAAAGGTCTTAGGCTTATGATGGCTAAATTAAAAAATGATACCAAAAAGATTGAAGAAAATAAGTTTACTGAATTAGATTGGTATAACATGCGTAGAAATGCTATGGAAGTACTAATGATAGGTTTAATGTTTGGTTTAACTACTTTCCTTAAAGCTGGTGATGATGATGATGAATTAAAGCGTAATGCAAGTTATAAGACTTATATGCGCCTTTTAAATAGCGTTAGTGGTGATTTAATGCAATGGTATTTACCAGGTACATTTTTAGATAAAGCTATGGTATTACCTGTAACTAAAACATTAAGGTCACTTGAAAGAACTATACAGTATACACCTTATATGTTTGGTGATTATACTAGTGATGCTTCAGGTACTTATGAAGCTGGTGAACGTAAAGATGAAAATAAATTCTGGAGTAATTTCTTTAATAATGTACCTTTTGGTAGTACTACTGCTGACATGTACAGAACATGGTTTAAAGATGATGTAAGTTACATACCTCGTAATAGGTAATTCAATATCAATGCAGGTAAAAAAAAGGGTTAGCTCACTTAAGAACTAACCCTTGATTTATTTTTTATTAATTAATTAAAACGTACTTAAATAATTTTTAGCAGCTTTAAGTGTATCAAATGTAATACGCTTACTAACACCACTAACACATTTACGCACAGTATATTTACCACTTATTTGTTTGTAAATATTCTTTGCTATACGTTGATCTTGCTTTAGGTTTGTAACCTTGGTTTTAGATTTACCCTTGTTTGTTTGTTTTTTCATAGTTTATATTTAATCTTTAAATTTATTGACTATACTGTCCCAACTAACCCAAATCTTATTATTATCATCACACAAGTAAAATAAACCATCATATTCAAGAAATACAACAGATTCTTTAGTTGCTTGGGAATGTGCTAAAACTTGGTTGTTTTCATCATGTACTACAAGTACATTATAGTTTTCATTAACACCTTTATCATTAGGTATTTGAACTACGTCTTTAAATATATTAAATTTCATATTATCTATTATCTCCAGAGCCTTGTATTACACCTCTGTTCATCCTATCTTTTAATTTAGCTATATTATTTTCTGCAATAGCATTCATATCAAGTCCTAAATCTCTAGATAAGGCAGCTATATACCAAAGTACATCACCTATTTCTTTACCAATCTCTACCACACTAGCAGGTGAATATACGCCATTATTATCCCGTAATACTTTTTTAATCTTACCTAAAACTTCACCAGCTTCATTGCTAAGACCTAAAGCAGGGTAAATAATTTTGCTATTGTCACTGTAAACAGCTGTCTGTGCAGCTTCATTTTGATATTCGTTAAACGTCATTTTGTTTCTTTTATTACTGCAAAGCTAGCATAAGCTCCACATTTTTTACATTGTTTTTGTATTTTTAACACACCTGTAGCAGTTATACGTTTTTTACAATATGCTAAATCATTATTACCACATTTAGGGCAAGTATGTTTATCATGACCACGTAATACACCTACATGTGTTTTAGCTGATACATAATTTTCAAGTTTCTTAAATACACGTTCTAATAATAAAACATCATTACAACAATATTTAATCATCTTGCTTAAGGCTGTAGGATCATTATTTTCAATAATCTTTTTCCACAATTCAAACCCACCTGTATCTATTTTCTTCCCTACTTTAAGTATTTGACCTATGTAGTCCAACCTGTTAGAGTTAAATTTAAACTCTTTACGGGCTATTTTAAGTGTATCTATACTGGTTATAGAAGGCATGTTTCTAATACCATGATATAAACACCTGGTTTTGAACCACTTAATATCAAACTTATCTGAATTATGACCTACAATCTCATCAGCATCCATTATAATTTTATAGAACTGATGGATCATTTCATAATCATCACCTTTATTCCAATGTAAAGAATGTACTTTATTTTCATGTTCCCATTTGTAACATATACAAATAATGGCTCTTTCCTTAATGATATTTTGGTAACCTACATTAAGGTTATAACCAATAGTCCATGAATAAACAACATTAGGGCTTGTTTCAATGTCAAAATATAGGCGTTTTAAGCTATTTTTAGGCATTTTAAAGACACTTTGTTGTTCAGGTATACTTTTACTTGGTTTAGATTTAGTAAACGATTTAAAGTTATCCTGAGCTGTTTTTTTAGCTATTGCAATATCATTTAGTGACCACCTAGGCCACATTGATTTTATAAACTTTACGTTTTTCTTGAAATAGCCTGGTCTATCCATTAGCCATTTATATATAACTAATTGATTTTCAGTCATTTGTTTTTGTTTTATATACTACATTACGGTCATCAACACCTTTATTTGTTTTTTGACTATCTAAAATCATCATAATACTGGCTGCTGCATTAGCCAAATGATTAGTACCAATCTCATCAATATCTTCCCCACGTAACCATTGGTTTAAATGACGCATAGCTGCTGCTATATAACGCCTGTAATTAGTACCATGACTATAATTAAATACCCCATATTTTTGAGCACCTTTTGAAAATACTATTGCTATTTCTAATAATGCTTCTTGTGGTATTAATGTAAAGTCAGGTTTATCATGATCAAATTTTATAGTTTCTTTAATTTCTACAGTATTTGAATTACTATATGTAGTATTTGATTTATAATTAGGATAATATTCTCCTATTTTAGGTGCAGAAACCCTATTTTCTAGGGCTTCTGTTCCATTTGCTGGTCTATTTAGTTTATTAAAGTCAAATTCCATTCGGCAAATATAATTATTTTATTTCACATGCACCACCTGCGCAAGCAGCTTGGTCAGTAAAATTTGTACCATCCTCATTTTCAATGACTTTAGTTAAGTCAATCTCTTTTAAACTTGAGCTAAGTTTATCAAAAACAGCCTTAGTACAGTTTTCAAATGGTGCTTGTATATAGCTACCATTATCATAAGGTAATACACTTATACCGTTATATGTGTGTTTATTATGCCACATCCAATCTCCTACAATAATCCATTCTTCAGGTTTAATAGACACTGTTGCACTAACGTTATTTGTATTATCACCTTTTCTGTGACCATTTCTAACCCACTCTAGATTAAATTTGCTAATACGATCTAATAACTGCATAGCACTTTCAGTTCTTAATATAGAACCTTGTGGTGCTTCTTGAGGTATAGTTATGATAGCAGTATCTGATCTTAACTGGTCATCTTCTATAAGTTCAGGATGATGTATTGCTAAGTGAAAGTATAAAGGATCATTTTTCATAAGCCTAATACGACGTAAATAATAATCATTATGCCATGCATGAATACCACTAGATGTACCTAATACACAACTTGTAGTGCCACTAGGTTTAATAGTTGTTACACGTGCAGCTTCATTAATATGTAATATAGCAGCATAATGTTTATTAGTTGCTTTAGCAAGTTCAGCAGCTAAGTTTAAATCATAATTTAAAATAGTACCTGAACCAATACCAGTCATACCAACACCAATTAATGCATCTTCTTCAGTTGTTTTTTTCCATATGCTGCGCAGATAATGAAAATCTGTAAAGCCAGCCTGTAATGTACCAAAGAATGCTGCTGTTGATACCCTTGTATTTAAATCATCTTGTGACGTTATATCACTTACATTTACTTCACATAAATTACAAAATTGGTATGGACGTAAAGCAATCTCACAACATGGGTTAGTACCCCAATCTAAATTATTAGTCCAATATACACCTGGTTCTCCACTACCTGATAGTTCTATCTTCTTCCAAATATTTTTAAATTCTTGTTCTGTTGTTGTAACTCTATCTAAAACTACAGAGTTATTTGCTCTACCACGTTGGGCATTTAATTCCCACCATGCACCAAATTTACATTCTAGCATTTCCTGGTCATCATGTGAAAATAAGCTAATCATTGCTGAACGCCTAATACCACCTGATAACACAGCATCTGCTATGTGACACATTAAATCATGACAATCAATAGGTTTTAGTTTATCACCGTTTTCTTTACGTTCAAATATACTTTCCATATGTGCTAAACATATTTTTAATGGTTCAGGTCCTGGTGCTTTACCACCAGCTGTAACCAAACGCACACCTTTATGACGTATATCTGAAAAATTAAATTTAGGTTTATATTGTGTATAACCTAAATATGATTTAACAAGTGCTTTAATAGCATCAGCCCAACCTTCTAAAGAATCACCAATGATGAATTTCTTTTCCTTAATAGGTTTTTTAATAGCTGGTAATTGGTCAACATGTTGTTTTTGTACTGAAAAACCAACACCAGTACCACCTAATAATAAGAACATGGCTTCACTGAATGCTTTATAATTATCTACAGGAAAATATGCACAATTATATATCCTGCTTTCGTTTTTAAATATAGGTAAACCTGCAAATTGCATAGCACGCATACTTGGTAATATTTGTTTATTACGCACTAATAACATTTTGGTTGTGATATCCTCAGTTAATTGAGGATACCGTTCAACCATCATGTTCTCATACCTATCACAAATTTCCTGCCAAGTTTCTCTACGACTAAACTCAGGTTTAAATTTTGCATACTTGTTAAAAATTGTAATTTCTGATAAAATTTGATTACTGATTGTCATAATGTAAGTTTTGTTTTGTTAGTTCATGTAATGGTTTGTAAATTTCGTAGTTTAAGTCAGGAGAATCCAATACCTCACTGATAAGTTTAGTTTCAACACCAAGCCTATCAGCTATTTGTTTTCTTTTGAATTCTTGAGGATATAACGTATTATAAGCTGTTACTTTATACGTATCTTTTATAGATGTTCTACCATATGCTTTTACAATTAAGCTTTTATAATTAGTAGATGTTTTACTGTATTCTCCTTTTATGATTTTATTAAAATCAGATTTGAAGTTATCAGGAATTGTAAAATACAATAGAATTTCTTCACCTGTATCTTCATATTTACTGTAATCTCCATTTTCGTTAATAGTTGCTAAAAACCTATCAAACCCACTTATCTCTTTTTCTTCAGGTTTAGAACAAACTAATACAACACTATTGCTATCATAAATATATGTGTTTATATAATTATTTGGTAATAATGTTGATTTCAAACCAAACATTGGTAGTATAAATGTATGGCACTTTGTTGCTTTATTTCCTATAAGTTCTATTCTTTTATTCACACACTTCTATTTTTAGTACATTATTTAGTCTTATATTCTTAACATCCACATTCTCAATTAGTTTTAAACTTAAATAATTTGTATAGAATTGTTTTATCCCTTCATATTCACCAAAATGCATAACATATTCATTAAAAATACAATCTCTCCAACTTAAAGTTTCAGGTTTATTATTTTTAATATTTTTAACATATGCTAAACCTTTACCAGGTAAACCTTTAATATTGTCTACACGGTCACCTATAATCATACTTGACCAGAAATATTCTTCAATATCTTGTATGCTATTATTGACATATACACTAGATTTAGGGTTAAAACCTATTTCTAGCGAATATAAGACATCTTTATCAGGTGATACAACAATGTGTTCATATTCAGGATAAGTAGCTTTAAATGACATTACAAGGTCATCTGCTTCATATCCTTCAATGAACATAAATTGATGTTTATTAATTAAATAATCTTTGACTTCAGCTAAATACTTAGGCATGTCAGTATATTTTCTATTAGCCTTATAGTCAGGATTAACTGTATATCTAAAACATTTACCCACAGTCATAAAACCACAATATAAATCACCAAATAAATAGTTATTTATATTAGTTATAAGACTGTCACACTGAATTATACAATCTTCCAGTGTTTTTTCAGGTTCATCTTTTTTATTGTGGCATACGTAAAAAGGTATAAAATCAGCGTCATAGCTGATTACTTTTAGTTTATTGCTTGATTCTTCCATTCATCAAACCCTTCTAAGCCATACCTGTTTATTAACTGACGTTTAAGCTCAAATAGCTCCTCCTTAGTTTCAAGGAATACAGCCCTGTTTTGACCTAAACGTTCAAGTGTATTTATTGCAAATAAAGATTTGTCTAAAGTTTTGACAATCTTTATAAGTTCATATGATGATACTTTAAACATAGTACATGTTTTTTATTTTATCTATTGTTTTTAACACGTTGGTTTGATTGTTAGGCTTAAACAATGTAACTTTAAAACCATTTTGTAACAAATGTAATTTAAACCATTTCCATTTTAAAGGAAATGCATCATTTGGATAACCTTTACATTCAACAATCCAACCTTCTTTCTGCTCATTAATGCAGGCAAAATCAGGTAAATAAGTTATTGCCCTGATATTACCACTAGCTATGTCATATAATTTATCTTTTTTTACCTCAAAGGAAGGATATGTAAATTCAAATGCAGGTAATAATGTAAACTTTAAAGTTTCATACTGAAAGTTAGTTATACCTGATTCTATTAACTTATTATAAGTAAACAATTCAAGTTTAGATTTAAATACTAAACCATTTGCTTCTAGCTTTGTGGCATTTTTAATTTTGCCTTCACTACTCTTTTTATATTTCACCATCTTTAATTTCCATCATCAACCTATCAAAAACTAACACATAGTCAGGTTTAAGGTAATATTTATTTAAGTTCTTAGTTACCAAAACACCATGACTACTAGGTGTTAATTCATCAATTTTTATAACAAAACTTTGTAGATTGTCAAGATGAATATCAATATTTAGACTTTCAATGAGTTGCAGTTTGTCACTTTCAAAGTTACAAATCTTAACATGATCAGCATCCATACTTAGGTTTTGGCCTGTTTTTAAAATATATGATGAATTATCATCATTAGATATAATATAAACATCAAAAGTATTTTCATCAGATAATAATACTTTTATAAAATTCCTAAAACCTTGTATAGTCCAGTTATCTGTTACTTCAAAAGATACTCTAAATTTACCATTTGTCATTTTAATTGATTTAGTTTGTTAGTTATTTGTTTTTTAGCTTTATTAAAACCATATAAATTTAAATAATCGCTAATGTCCTTAGCATCGTCAATAAAGAAATACTTAAATCCATAAGTGTCAGATATAAGTTTTGTATTTTTCCTACCTTCTGAGTCATTGTCATAATTTATTATTATTTCTTTAAAACGTTTAAGCAATTTATTTACAACTTCAGGTTTTAATTTGTTGGTTTCACCTTGTAAAGATATAGCATTATAATTAAATAACCTATAAACCATACAATCTTTTAGACTTTTTGTCAAAATTAGTTTATCACCAACCCAATCTAATTGGTCAAATCCTTCAATATAATCTGCTTTACCATCAAATAGCCATTTAAACCGTTTATTTTTTTCATAAGGTTTATATATCTTATAACGATATTCATCGTTAGAATTAAACCTATATGCGTATATAGGGTTATTTAAGGTTTCAGCAAACTTGTATAAATTATCATCTTTATGTAAAATGTATGATGAACATGCACTTACATTATAATAATCTAACATAGTTAAAGGTATTTTATATTTATCCCAATATTCAAAGTCAATTAAACTAAAAGGTCTTTTTTCAATCTCAATTTTTATTTTAGGTTTTTCATATGTGATGTGTTCCATAACAACGCTTTTATATTCTTTTAAATCTAACGACCTGATTTTAAAGTCATTAGCTATAATATTAAGACATTCTTTATATGTACACCCATATTTTAACATAATATAATCATAAACAGACATCTTTGCAGAGCTATTACCAAAATCCTTATAATATAATTTACCTCTATAAGGCCCTATTACACAACTTGGATTTTTATCATTATATAATTCAGATTTGAATTTTTTATTTATTTCCTTAAAGTTATGACAATAATACCTCCATAAATCATACCCTGAGATTTTAGATTCTATTTCCTGTGAAGAAATAGGTTTATAATTATCTTTTAGACTAAACATAAAATAAAAAAGTAGTGTAAAATACTATTAACTAATACTTTACACTACTTTAAAATTAAAATTAGAATGGCATATCTTCAGCTGTAGTAGCTGTTGTTGCAAACAATTTAACATCTTTACTCTCATCAAACTTGAGATAAGATTGAGATGCTGGTATGCTCATAGACTCAGAACGATCTAAACTAGCATAAACAATACCATTTTCTTTAGTTTGCTCACCAATAAATTTAGCACGGAATGGTTTACCAATCAATAAGCTTGATAATTTATTAACCAATTGTGCATACATTTTATCAGGATTAGTTTCACTTGGAGATACTAATTCAATATTTTCAGCTTCTTGTTTAGAAATGTTATTTGTAGAAATAATCAAATTAATCAAGTTTTTAGCTGTAATAGTCCAAGCAGTAGTCTGCTTGCCTTCAGCACGTGTATTTGATAAATACATACGTGAAGAGTTACCAACTTCATCAAGATTGTTAACAGTCTTAAGTTGTATATACGGTGTTTGTTTTACACTTGATTTACCAAATAAAATTTCAGTAATCTTAACATTGTCATAAATACCAGGACGCTGATATCTAACTTTGTTTGGTTGTGTTGATTGTTGACTGTTTGAATTCTCTTGTTTTAAGTTAAAGTTCATATATTTTTATATTTTAAGTTATTATTTATAGATTTTGTCCCAATGAGTTACAATTTGACCATTTACTTCTTCAGCCAGTACAATCTCTTGATTTTTTAAATGGTCAGGTCTGGCACCACAAGTTACTTCCTCATTAGTTTTAAAGCTGATTACAGTTTGATTATCACGTCTAAACACATAACCAATGGCATCAGCACCAGCGCATATTAATGATTTGATTTTACCAGTCAAATCAATATTTGCAGCCATTACTAATTCACCACTATCATCTACTTGTTTGTCTTTTATATGACCTACAAGGATAATGTGTTCAGCTAATGAATCAATATAATCTAGCACTTGAAAGAATGCTTCACGCAGATATAAATAACCAGCGCCATTAGGTAATTTAAGTACATCATCACCTGTAAATCTACTACCCATAGCTGTGTCTTTATATAATTTTAAAGCAAGCGGTTTAACCATATCTTCTAAAGCTGTGACAGTGTCAATAGCTACATATTTATATGGTCTATTATTAAGCTTAATTTGCTCACCAACAGCTTTTAATTCAGTAAGGGTATTAACCTTTACTTTTAAAGCTTCAACGTAATCTGAGCCATCTTCCAAGTCAATAATTAAATTGTTATCTAAACCTGCAAGAGCTGTAGTCTTGCCAGTTTTAGGTTTTGAGTAAATAACCAAGCGTTTTGGGTTTACTCGTTCTGCCTTAAGTTTTTTAGTAGGCAATTTTATAGTTGTTTCTGTCATATCATATTTCTTTCTAACCAACCTTGTGACATTTCATCAGCAGGTGGTAGTTCTTTAAATGCCCCTGCTTTTGGCAAAAATAATAAACCAATAGCTATGTTGTCCCTACTTAGCCTATTTTTTATTATTTTTAATAATCTGAATGAATCTTTTAGATTATATGGTGCTGCAAACTTATTAATATTATAATTAAGTGAGCTTTCCATATCCATTTTATAGGCATTCATTAGACCTAATACTACATCAGCATCTGTATAAGGGTTAGTTGTATCTTTAAAGTCTGACTGTTGTGGAGATATGTCAATACCTTTAAATTTCTGTCGTTCTATAGAACTTAGACCCTGATTAAATTGCTGTAGCCATATAAAGGTCATTTTAAACATATTTCTAGCAATTACAGAATACTCAGATATCTTGTCAATATTTTGTTTTAATGTAAATCCTATATTATTCCTTGATTCTAGTTTAGCTATAGCTAAGTGATCACCAACAACAATGTTGTATTCTTTAGGATTATGTAAATCAAATCTAACAATACGTTCTTTTGTATTCCCAAATTCATCTGTATAGGGTTCCTTAATAAATGTCCCACGATCTTTCATAAAATCCCACCAGTATTTATACATACCTGTAGGATTCTCCGCTTCCCATATAAAATGAATTCTGCTAAAAAGTTTTTCAACTGTTTCAACTTCACTAAAAACTAATAGTTGTTCTTCCTGACTTAACCTATATTTACCATAACCTTTTATACGTTCAGGTGGTATTACAATATTGTATTTTTTGTATATCAGTATGGACAGCCAATTAGCTTTCTTTGACATCTCATCAATTTCCCATGAATAATAAATGATGTTTATAGGTATACCTTTAGTATCTGCATCCTCAATAGCATTGAGTATCCAAAAGTCTAAGAATGTAGTCTTGGCACTACCTGATAAACCACCAATTAAATAATAACAGGCTCTTTGTGTTTTAAATATATAATCATTTATTCTGTCTAAGCCGTTACTTAAACCTTCGTAATCACCAGTTAAACCAGCGTATATTCTTTCTTTTAGATTAGATTGCATCTACATTAGTTATTTTACCCATATTATAATCATTACTATCATTATTTGTTATATCGTCAACATATAACAAATAGTTTTTCTGATTTAACCAAACAGATAGGTCTTGCATATACATCTCAGAATTAGCCCTTATTTTCTCTTGGTGATATAATTTAGCAGCTTTACATAATATGTCATGAGTTGTTTCCAAAAGTAATTTGTTGTATAGTTCTTTAGCCCGCTTTAAATTACCGTGTAACCTCCTTGGTACACCATTGTGCGTATGCACTATTTTAGGATAAAAAGATCTAAATTCATCAAAATTACTCAACCCAGTTTTATCTTCTTTCATAAGCTCTGTAGCTTTCTGGGTAAGTGATAAGGACTCAAAAAATATTAAATTGTTTTTAGCACGCTTTATATTTAGAAAACCTTTATTTTCTAATATATTAAATATATCACTAGGAAATGTTACATTATTCCTATAGCTATGCAATAAATTCTCATCATTTTTATAAACACAATATATTATAAAATATTCTTCAAAACTTAATCTCTGCTCTAATATTGTCTTTACATCTATGATAAGTTTTTCATCCATAATTTACTCCTACGTGTTTTAAAGTTAAATGTAAATCTTCCATTTCAAGCTCTATTAAAGATTTATAATAATCTTGTAAATCCCTTGTATTTGCTTGAAAATTGAATTCAAATTTAAGTTTTTCTACGGCAATTTCCAAATTTATATTGCCATATTTAGAAAATATTAGGGGCATGTAAACCCCTAATATAATCTGTTTTTGTGCTTGATTAAGCAACAATTTGTTTTCCAGCATGTTACATGTTTTACATACTAATTTCTCTTAACGCCTTGTCAAAAGATTTGTTAATTTCATGACCTCCACGGTCCCATACATGTTGTCTAAAGCCATTATTTGAATGATAACATCCATCAACTTTAATATAACTACCAATTAAAAGTATTCCCTTTTCAGGATGTAAGATGCATATCTTATCAGAACCTATTATATTTTTGGTTAATTTATCAAATAATTTACTGTTATCATAAGCCATATCCAACATGCCATTTACAGCCAACACATATCTTGTGAAGGCATAAGTGTCAGAAAACTTAGGATTTAATTTAACATACTCACTTATATCATAAAATATACCATTATGAACCATACACGGTTTATCTGTAACAACATCTGTTGCTATTATTTCTAAATGGTTATCTGATATAACAAAAGGATGTGTATTTTCATCACTATTATCACCTTGAGTACCAAACCTATGATGTAATATTAAATGATCATTACTTGTTAAGTTTAAATCAGAAATATCACGTATCATGCGTTCAGCATTAAAGTAACCTTTCTTAACACCTATTGTATTAGCATTGCCTTTTTTATACATAAAACCACTACCATCAGTATTAGTTTTCATGCCTTGTATAATATAACGGCTAATATTTCTAATATTCTTTTCAACCCCTTGAGGTATTACACTAATTAAACACATTTTATAAGTTTTTTAAGGATACATTATTATCTAATTCATTATCAACATACTCATCATTTTCAGTAAATTCAGCATCATTAAACTTAGCTATACGTTTATCAACCCAAGCTATAAGTTTATTTGCTTTCTGTCCATATACTTCAGTAAGTATTTTTGCTAATGATAGATTACTATTTTCATAAATAAAACGTTTATGATTTTCAACAATATCTACTAAAGCCATACAGATTAACAACCAGTTTTTAATCTTAATATAAGATGTAGAACCAGGTGCTGGTCTGAATTCAATAGTATAAATCTTGTTTTTCCTAGTATTAAATAATGCAGGTACAAAATTTACCCAGCAATAACGTGCTGAATCATGATCATAACCACATTTATAACCTTTAGGATGGTCATTCTTTTTATTTACTTTTTTACTAGGATTATTATTTGCACTAACATATCTAACAATAGCTTCATAAGTAACATCTATAGCATAATTCCTATTAAAGCTTTGTAAGTCTTTAATATTAAAATTTGCTATAGGACGACTATCTAAGAATCTACAATATGTATTATTACGACGAGATTTAGGTAACATTGTAAATATCTCACGTTGTAATTTATGATACAAATAATACATTAAAACAATATTTTCTTTGTTAAAGTTAATATTGGATAAATGCACATGCACACCACATTGATGATTTACTAAACAACGTTTAGTTAACTCATTACAAAGCTTTTTTAGTTTAAGTAAACCACGGTCACCCATTAATACATCAGTAACATATTCCTTACCATAAGGATGATTGTTTTCAGCATCACGTAATGAACCATCATGAACACTAGAACAATTTAATGGTGCTAGTACATGTGCAGGTACTAAACCACTAATAGTTTCTATTTCTAAACCAAAACTATAACGTTTACCATAAGTATTATGATATGTTGTAGGTAGATTATTATTATCACTTGGTGCATTAAATTTAATACCATCAACACGCATTTGTTTTACAAATGGTTCAATTTCAGATTTAAGTTTAAATATACCTGTATAATAATCTTCAGCGTAAAATTTATTAAAAGTTGCATTAGCAAGTAAACTTGGTTTACCTAGATATGGTTTATTAGATTGTATACGTATATAACCTAATCTAAAAGCTTGATCATGATCACAAGTATACTTTATTTCAGAATCAATTATAGGATAATTCTCAATAACAGCTGTTGCATTAAATTTAATAATATAACGATCTGATTCAAAATAATCTGTTACAATATTAGGATCATCAGGCCTAGCATAAGAATCATGAAGTTGTATTAAATCATTTGAATATTCTACAACTTCACCTGTATATAACATTACCTCATTTTCATCTAAATCAGGTTCATAAGGATTATTGTCATCATCATGTACTTCTGTATACTCATCTTCTGAAGGGTTAAACCAAAGATCATCAAGAGCTGTAGATATTACATCAGTAGATGTGGGTACTACATCTGGTTCAGGAGCATCTGGTTCAGGTGGTGTTAAATTTTCAGGTATTGAATGATTTGGAATTATTGGCATAATTAAAGTTTTTGATCCATTGTTAATAATTGATAATGCATTGTTTCAGCATTTGTTTTTAATTGTTTAAGTGTTTCACAAACATCAAAAGTATCATCACATTCACCTTTACTGAGTATGGTAATTAACATTTGTAATTCAACATCAAGATTTGTAAAAAATGAATCTGTTTTTGTTAGTACTTCTTCAATGTCAAGTTCAGTATCAGCATCATTAAAATCATCATGATTAACCATTGGTGTAGTATTATGTTTGGTTATATCTTTTACTACAGGATGCACAGTTGTAGGTGTATTATAAATATCATAAGCATCATAATAACCTTCATAATAACCATCTGTTGAAGTATAATCATTAACAGCTGTATTATTATTTTTATATGTTCTTATTTCTAAGTCTGTAGCAGCTCTGAAATAACGACGGTCTGCATTACAAATATCTTTTTTAGTATTGTAATTTTCAAGACTTAAGATGTTATTATTGACTTTAGTAATTGTTACAAGTTCATCAACATCAATAACAACTTCTTTCTTATCATCAACAATATCATATAAAGATACTGCAGTGTCCCATATTTCAAGATAATCATTTGTATTAAAATAAGATTTGTGATATATTTCTACTGGTGAATTATCTTCATCTTTTTGTTTAACTTCTAACATACCAAATTCTGTTGCACCACATATAAAATAAAATTTATCTTGTATGAGTTTGAATTTACGTGTAGTAGAAGTATCATTAAAGTTTGCCCTTAACCAAGAATTAACTAATTCATTAGGTTGTACAAAACTATTATAATAACCACTGTTTGTATTATAGTTACCATATGTAGTATTATTATAACCAGTATTAATAAAAGGACGTTTGTAAGGTGTATTATTAATTTTAACAGTTTTTTCAACAATACCATCACATATTGTGTATACTGTATCTACTTTAAATTCTTTAACACTTTCACAACCAATATAAATTAATGATTCTTTAATAGATGATATATACATACAACCATCAATCATACCTCTAAATAAAGGACGTTCTGTATTCCTAAAAACAAATAATTTATTAGGCATAGTAGTTTTATGCATAATAATTGCTGCAGGACCATCAATTTCCTTTAACACACTAATGTTATCTTGTTTACTTATTGCACCACATATAACGTCACTATCTACAGAATATTCCATAGTTGACAATTCATACTTATGTGCTAAATCTAAGTGATTTTTAAGTGTACCATTGTGTTGAAGATACCAATCCCCTCGTTTGAAGGGATGAGTATTTTCAAGTGTATTTAAACCAATGGTTTTAGCTCTAACGTGAGCCATTAGAATTGTGTCAGGTATTAATTTAAAGTTATTATGAATAACTACATCAGAACCCTTATTTAAGGTCCTATTATGCCCATTTAAGGGACTATAAAAACCAGTAGCATCTTCACCACGTTCTAAAGAATTCCATAATGTTAATAATTTTATTTTCTCAATATCAAATGGTTTGGTACCACTGTAACCTAATTGTCCACACATATTAAATTAATTGTTTAATGTTAGTAATATTTAAATTATAATCTTCAATAATATCGGTAGCTATCCGTTGATTGCATGAATTAACAGCATCAATTATATCACCAGGGTTAGTAATAATACCACCTTGATTAACAAAATTAATAGCTGCTTGTGTTTGGTCATAAACCCAGCTTATAAGTTGGTCATTTTGTATAAAATAACTACTTAATACACGGTATTCTACACCATATTTCTTCATCCTAAAATCACCAGCTTTACCATACATTTTCCTACGTTCATTATCTGGGTCAATAAGTACACTAGGTACACCTAGGAATAAATCCATAGCCCTGATAATATCAATAGAAGTTTGATCATTAGGATTATCATAACCCACATGAATATGCATACCAGTAGTACGTAATGTATAATCACTACGATCTACCTGATGTTCTTCAAATGACCATGCATCATATGATTTACTACAACCCATATGCTGAGCTGCAGGATTGCTTAAATCATCTTCATTAAAACGTGCTGAAGCTACATAATGAGGTATTAATTCTAAAGGCTTTAATACTGTTTCAGTAATATAATTCTTTACAAAATTAATACTATTAATAAATTCAGTTTTAGTTGTAGCTGGCGGTATTGTAAATTCTAATGCCACGTTATCTTCTTGTAAAGAATAGCCTATATTTTCTTCATTAATAGGGATAGGTTTTTCTTTTGTACCACCAACTAAACCACATACAGGTACATATTTACCATAAAGTGGTGAGTATAAAAATAATTCAGGATCTGTACCAATTTTTGCGTTATTAATTTTCATAGTTTTTAAATTAGTTTGTTAAAAATTTTAATTAAGCCACCACGTTGATTTACATATTGATCTACAATAGCATATGATTGAGCTAAATAAGGTTCTAAAAGTAAATTAGCAGTATTATCAGCACTAACACTATATGTTACACATGTATAACCAAATAAATCAGCTAAATCTTCAGCAATAGTTAATCCTAATTCAAAATATTCAGGATGTTTATTGCTGCCATACATACCATTTAATTCCATATTGTTAATAACTGCAGTTGAACAATTACCAAATAATTCATTTACATTAAATCTTATATTTGATAATGGTTTATATTGTTCATATTCACTTTTAGTTTCATAAAAATAAATACGAAACTCATTATCAATAAAATGTGCATGAATAGTATTATTAGCTTTACTTATAACTCTTATATGTTTAGGCTTTATAATTTTACTATATTTTTCTTGAATTAATTTTGTAGCTAAAGATTCAATATAAAGATCTAATGCTTTTAAAAACATAGGTGCTTTGTGAGCATCCATACCACCATAATTTGATTTGATGTTTTTTATTTCATTTCTTTCCATTTTAAAATAATTAAATTTGTTAATTGTTGTAAATAATGTTTATGTGTTAATGTACCAAATGATGGTGCGCTACAACTTTCAATAATAATATATTCACAAGATTTTCTTCTTTGACCTTTACTATTAGTTGCAGATTGTACTTTTACATCAAAAGCGCCTATATCTAAACCTAATTGTTTTAAAGCTTTAACACAATCCTGTATAATATCATTAAAATTAATAGGTTCATCAAATTTTTCATTGTCTTGTAAAATCCATACACAGTTATCATCATGTCTTTGAAAACGTTTATTTTCAGGTGTATCATTTTTTAACATTTTACGACAGGTATAAAAACAACCATTTTCAGTAACATGTAAACGATATTCACGAGAATATGTATAGAATTTCTCAAATATATAATTACTTAAGTCCTTATCAGCCATCCATGCTTTTAGTTCTTCTGGTGTATTATGTTTTACATTACCAGTACCACGTGAACCATGTATATGTTTAGATAACATAGGATATGGTAAATCATTAATAGATACTGAAACATTAAGTTTTCTATCTAAAAACATAATTTCTGAATTAGCACTATTAAAAGTATACCAATCTGCTGTTTTTATATTAGCTTGGTTAAAACATTGTTTCATTAAAAACTTATTAGCACTATTGATTATACCTTGTATAGAATTTATTTCTACTTGAGGTTTAAATATAGCACCACTTGTTGTAGAACCTAAGCGTATAACAGATCTGAATCTAAATAAAGGTAATTCACTACGTAAATTACTATGACTAGGATGTCTACTAAATACTTTTGGTCTAAAAGCTGTTAATTTTTTCTTTTTAGTAATCATAAAAGTTTAAGGTTTTTTTGGTCTATCATAAAAAGATAATTTTTAGATTTAATCTGACAATATGTTGTAGAAGATACTTTACGTATATCACTTACAACATAATCAGTTTTTACATTTAAAGGAAGACGACCAGGATTAATTATATTAACTTTACTACCTACAACTATTTTAGTAATTTTAGGTAAAGAATAACCTTTAAATAATTGTATAAAATTAGGTTCAACTAATTCTAAATCAGAAGCTACAAATTTTAAACTTTTATTAATTTCAGGGTTATATACTTCAGCAATAGTTTGTGTTTCACCTGTTTCTTTACAAACATAATTGGTTAAAACTTTTGTAATTACAAATTGTTTACCAACCATACTTTGTTTGACATTTGTATATTTAAAAAGCTCACTAGATTTTTTAAAATCTATAACTTTAAATATTAAATTATCAAGTAAATTTTTATAACCTGAAAGTTCAAGATGTGCAAATTGTATAGTATTATTAAAATTTATTAATGAATCAGTTCTAAATCTATGTATAAAATCTTTTAACTCAAATAATCTATAATTTTTAGTAGAATTATCTAAAATTATTATAAAATTTTTCTCTTGATATTCAGGTTTAAATCTTATAATAAAAGCATTATAACCTTGTATTAAACTATTATGTATATGACGATAAGCACCTGTTGCATATCTGACATATTCTACACGTGTATCTGTTAAAATTAATCGTTTTATATGTTCTGTTAAGTTATTAAAATTGTTCATAATCAAATAATGTTAATTGTTTATCAATAATTAAATTTATTTCTTTATAACATTCTGTTACATAAAAATTATAATCAATATTATATTGAGCAATTGGTTTTGCTACATATGTATTAAATATAGTTACTGTGTAACCTTTGTTAATTAATTCTGTAGTACCTTTTTTATAATGTTTTATAAATACAGCACCTTTGTTAGATATATAATATCTGACATTTTTTTGTTGTTTTTCTCTAATGATTTGTTCACCATTTAAATAATGAATTTCACTATGGTCACCTTCCCTGAATTTCTGTCTACCACAAAAATCATAAATATTGGTATGGTTTAATATTGTAGTTTCTACAGGTGTATTATTTACAAAATACTCTTGTAATGCTAAAGGTATAATCCTAAATGAATTATCCTTATGATAAGCTGGTTCACTACCAACTACTTTATCTACTTCAAACCTACCTTTATTTTTAATTTTACCTTTAGTAGATACAGCAATATAATTATTAACATCAGCAATAATCATTTTACTGTAATTCACATATTCAAGGTTTAATTTAGTTTTAACTTCCCAATCTTTACACAATTGATAATATAAAGCTTCATCTGACTTTTTAAGTTTTACAGTAATACCATCAGTATTAACTTGTAAAACAGTCAGGTTACTTATAGTATCAACTAATGTTTCAGCAAGCAGGCTTAATAACAATTGACCATTTAATGTTATACTCATTGTAAACTTTGGGTCATACAAAAAGCTGTTAACATCATTAGATTTACCATATACACTATTAGCAGCAAGCTTAAATCCATCAGATAACACCATATTACCTGCTTTTTTAGCCTGCATACGTAAATCAATAATACCTTTATATACTTCAACAAAGTCCTGACCTAAATGCTCAGGGTAAAATCCATTAGTAATAGCTAAATTAGGGTATAGTGAACCTACATCAGCATCAATAATAATAGTTTCATCATCAGCTTCATACACACCAGGTTTAATACAACCATGAATACCACCAGTACCATAATCATACTTAAAACCTTTATAAACAACAGATTCTGCAAAAGCACCTTTAGTATTATTTATGGTAGTTTGTTTAAAAGTATGTAGTAATGTGTTAAATTCTACAGAGTTAAACGTAATGTAAGGTAAAATAACGTCATTTAAGGCTATTTTTAGCCTATCTGAGCGTAGTTTTTTAACTTCATGTGTGTCAGTATCAGTTTTATCACAATAAAGCTTTAAAATCAATTGTTCGCCTATTTTACTATCAGACCAGTTTAAGCATGGTATGTTATAGGTGTTCATTAAAGATTTGCGTAATTCAATTTTAGGTAATGATTTCTTATAAAATTCATAAGTAGCCATAACATCATTAAGGTTATAGGCTAATATACCTGCAATTTCTTCAGCTGTAATATTAGTTCTGATATGTTCTATTGGCATTTCCATAACATTAGGGTAGTTCATGCTAATCTCTAAGGATTTTAAGCTTGTACTCCTGGCTTTGTTATTATAATGCCATAGTTTAAATAGATCTAATTGAGGTATTAATACTTCAGAGTGTTTAACTGCTACAACATTGTGGAATTTATCTTGTATTTGTTCCTGTATAATTTGTTGAGCTTTAAGGTAAAGGCCATCAACGATTTCATAAGGGTTATTTTTAACTCTATAACTCCTTGTTGTTATCAATTTATGAATAACAGGATAGTCAAAATTAACATTATTAAAACCTATGTGGCCTTTACATATTTTCAAATGCTTTAACAGTTCTTTACAATCATTCCTATCCTTATGTATAACATATTGCACAGTTTCATGTGTATCAATGTTATACGCTGTATAGGTAAAACAACTAGCTAATGTTTCAATATCATATACCCATACATTTCTGTTATCCATATTTAGTTTTTATTTATATTTTTAGTTTCTTTAATAAGTTCATTAGCATCTCTAAGTGCTAGTTCATAACCTTTTAAAAAACCTATAACATATGCACTTCTTTCAACTTCAGTATTGTCTTCCATACCATAAGTTTGTACAGCTGCATATTTAGCTGCTGATTTTAATTCTTCTAAATTCATAATTTATCTATTAAACATGTTGATTTGTTGTGTGAATTAGCATAACCACCACAATAAGGGCATTTAACTTCTAAAGGACCTGTAATAGAAGCATATACTTTGCCTTGATATAATGGTACATTATGATAATATTCAGGATGTGTAAATTCATCTATATAATTGTAATCTACTCTTACATTATCTAAATGTGTTTGTGCTTCATTAAGTGCTGGTATTTCAGTAAAATGTACTTCAAACTTTTGTTTGTTGTATTCATCTTCAATAAACCAGTTATCTTTAATTTTATGTAATCTACCTTTCATAGTTTTTCTATTTCTTGTTTGACTTTAGTCCAAAATTCATATCCTCTATCAGCACCCATGTAACCTAATACTTCATTACAAGTTATTAAAGCACATTCTTTAGCATTTTCCAGCGAAAGAGTAGTGTATTGAGCTTGCTCCCATTTAATTCCGAGATATCCAAACTTTTGACATAGTTGGAGTGCTTTTTCTTTTGGTGTCATATTTCAAATATATTTTTGTTATACGTTTTTATTATGCCAACCATGTGCATGTAATATGTGCCATAGTTTTATAATTACATATAGTTTTGATTATAGTATTCTTCAAATGTTAAAGATTCAGTATTACCTTTAACCATATTAAATGCTGATTGACCACCTGCAATAAAAGATTTATGCATTTGTTGTTTACTTTTAGTAAGTGCTTTATTAGCAAGTAAACGCCAATTACTATTTAATTCAAAACTTGACATTTTATTAAGTTCATCAATAAACCATTGTACAGCTAATTGTTCACAATCAGTTTCTGTATCATGTGCTTGGCAAGGTGTTTTCATTTGATTCTTGTGTTTTAAGTGATTCTTCTCTAAGTTTATGACTAGCTACATCTAACAATGCATTTAAATATGTACCACGTATACGTTTACTTTCATATAGTTGTTTTAATTCATCTAATGATAAAGCCATGTATTCATGGTATTTTTTAACATATGCATTATATTTTGCTATTTTATCTTTTTTAGTGAGTTTCATAGATTTTCCATTTTATTTTTAAGTTTTTATTTTGTGCTAGCATATTACCTATTATATTTTTAGTTTCATTTTTAGATAATGAGCCTATAAACTTTTTAAAATATAACACATTAAATAATATATAATACCTATAAACATCACAATCACTGTAGCGTAAATCTAAGTATATAAATTCTTTAACTAAAATGGTATCAGACTTTTTTAATAAATTTTGTTTTAATTTATTTAATATTTTAATCATTTGTTTCATTTTGATTTAGTTTAGGTAGTTTAAATCTATTATTATTTCTATCAATATGCCCATTGTTATAATCATCTATGCGTTGAGCAAGTTCCATTTTTTTGGCTTGTAAAATTGTTTTGTATGCATCTTCAATAGGCATACTTAAAAATGGCTTAATTTCTTCAATTAGAAATTCTACTGCTGTTTGTTTATTTTTCATTGCGTATATTTTTTAAAGTATTTCGAATAAATTGTGTATTTTCACCCCAATACATTTCGCATTTACCATCATTAATTGGTGGTTCTACAAAATATGATTGGTAATATTCATTTGCTTTAACTGTGAATCTATAGCAAGAGTCTTTAATAGAACATCCTTCGCCATTACATTTAGTTATATCTGCCATTGTTTTGTTTTTTTAATTTAATCTACTACTCCATTACCATAATAAAGATTAAATGATTTTGATTTATAATCATCTGATTTTAACCATTGCTGATATTTATTTTCCCATTCTTTATTTTGAAACTTATAATAAGAGCCATTACAATATCTTAAACTATTATTAAGTTTATAAAACTTTTCAAACATTTCAATCTCATTATTACTTTCAATTTCTTGTTGTCTTTTTATTTCTGAGTTAATTGATGTATAATCAATTTTATCCCAATAATCTAATGTTGTTTTCATATTTAAAATATGTATCTAATTGTATTCCAAGGTATTATTTCATCATGTAATTCTGTCCACTGTTTTATGTATTCAGCTTTAAGATCATGTTTGTATCTAATATTTTCTCCACCATATTCAGATACTTTAGATTCTTGTATATCAGGTCTCCAAAGTAACTCTTCTCCAGGTAGATTATTTGTCAAATTATACTGATGTTTACCTTCATTGTGAGTTAAGAATATAACCTCAGCCTTTACCTTATCTTTATATTCTACATTACCTTGAACCTGTCTAAATAATTCACCATATTCTATTAGCCAATCATCAGTTACTATTACTGGACTAAAGTTAATATGAACATCATACCCAGCATTAATAAATCTATCTATATTTTTTATTCTAAGATCTATTGGTGTGGTATTTGGTTCAAGTATATTAGCATACTTCTGTGGCATAAGACTAAATCTTATCCTTACCTTTCCTTCAGGATTAAACTCTAGCAAATCTTCATTCACATACTTAGTTGCAAAACTACCCATAGCTTTAGGGTGTTCTTTAAAGAATGTAAATATACCTTTCCAGTCATGGTACTTTAGATGCAGAGCAAAGTCTTCATTACATGAGATGTCATATGTAGTATACTTCTCATGTGTTTGGTTAGGCTTTTCTACATCTATAAACCAACAGTGGTGGTCTATCTCTGTGAGTATGTCATAAGGATTAGTTGCTACATCTAATCCTTCAGGTTTATGTCTTTTCATGTAGCAATAGCTACAGTTATACAAGCACCCATGACCAAAGCTAGGACTAATAAAGTCAGTGCTTCTACCACTAGGTCTGATTATCATTGATTTTCTTGTTAATTGTTTTAACATAGTTTATTTTTTAGTAGTCAGGACAGGTCCGAGCTGCATCTCCCATACCAATATGGGGCGTTACCTTACGCCACCTGACTATGTTTAATCTTCTTCTCTATCAAATTGTGATAAAAAACTTTCTACTTTATCATTTAGAATTTTGTAATCTAATTTAGAATTCGCTAATTTTTTTTGATACCACAATAACGCTTCAATACAAGCATCTTGCTCTGTTTTAGCTCTCATAGATATATTCATACCTACAACATAATCATACAAATAATATCCATCATTACATTCAGTTAAAGATACTGTATCAAGTTTAAATACATTTCTAATTGCTTTTGCCATATTTTTAATTTTTTAGTAGTCAGGACATGTTTATTTATTTTTTAATCTGTCCCTATATCTTTTAACCATCATATTTTGTATGGCTTTACATTCATCACATCTACATCCTCTTAAATAAGCACCTCTACTTGGATGTTTTTTTAATTTTTCAGTATTAATTTCTCCTAATAACTTTATTTTACCTTTATCAAATCCGTCTTGCCAGTTATCTTTAGGAGTTCCTAAGAATAAGTGATTAGGATTAACACATTTTCTATTATCACAGGTATGGCATACATACATTCCTTTAGGAATTTCTCCATTATGTAACTCATAAGATATCCTATGAGCATCTATAACTTTACCAGCTAATTTAAATGCTCCATATCCTGTTTTACCTCTAGTTCCAGCTACCCATATCCAACAGGTATCTGTTTTTTGTACTTTTTTAAAAAATCTTTCCATAGTTGTATATTTTGTAGTCACAAATATACGAACCTTTTATTTAAAAAGCAAGAGATAAAGAGAATATTTCTATTCTCTCTACCTACTTACTCTGTCAGGACAGGATTTGAACCTATATCTATACTTTATCAGTGTATCGCTCTTGCCATTTAAGCTACCTGACTAACATTATTGATTACTCAATAATTTCTTGTTTATTAATTACTTTAACTAACATTTTACCTATCCCCATCCATGATGAAGGTGCAAATTCATTTTTATCTGGATTTGTGGTATTAGTAGGTATAAATAATACCCAACCTACTACTGATAATGCAGCTAAAAATGTTAATAATAGCCATATAATAAAACACCATTGTTTCATATTAGTATGTTATTA
>JACCDW011925592.1_pt1 | contig 27645 bp, 32 predicted proteins | sample 7449781 | NCBI WGS metagenome assembly JACCDW01 (sample SAMN15323449, study PRJNA562643) | freshwater metagenome | isolation source: river surface water | place: USA:Blue River Watershed | collected 2017-08-18
CTCATTTTTTCCAAATTGATTTTTGAAATAAACATTTCTAACTCACGACTAGTCAGACTATAATTTCTTGACAATTCTTCAAGACCTTCTCTTTTTTCAATTCTAATTTCATTTAGAAATTCCCTAAAGACAGATCTTAAATAATTGAAGTAACGGTCTTTGAGCTGCGCGATATCTAACGCAATCTTACTCATTTCACTTCGAATTGATGAACTATTTGAACACCATTTTTGTAGTTCAATTTTAGAATCGTAACTATCTGATGTGATAAGATATGGTAGGATCATGACCTCAATTAATTTTAAGCTAAATTTTATTACTTCGTCTTTATTTTCGGGACTCATACTCATATAGTCATAATATTCATTTTCAAGAGCCTCTATAACACCTCCAAGAGTAAATTTTTCAAAAAAACCTTTTTTTGCAAGTTTTGAACAAACCGACTCATAAAGTTCTAAAACAACTTCTTCAGGAGTGACATTCTTCATTTTTTCCTGTAAGTTAAAGGCTGTACGATAAGCACTAGACTCAGCTAACCAATATTCATGAAACTTCGTTTTGACTTCATTAATTCTCTTTTTAGTAGATTCATCAATATTTGATGATTTTAAAAATTCCATGAATTTTGTATAATACGCTTGATCATAAAAATCCTTTAGATCACTAAAACCTATCCATATTGTAGTATCTGTGTAATTTACATCAAATAAAACTGCATCATCTAACATCATAAACTTAGATCTTATAATCAGATTTGAAAACTCAACTTTTTTTGTTAATTCAACATCATCACATTCGTGTAATTCAAATGATGATTGTTTTACTTGGTAATCACCCCAAATATCTTTCACTAGTAATTCTTTTATATAATATCGAGGACCTCCATATCGATTTTCTGGTATCTCAAATTCAGAAGATGATGACTTAATCATATCTTTAATCTCAAACAATTCTTCACCTTTTCCTAATCCGTTTATAAAATCTATAGGGTTAGTATATTTACCAATATATTTGGTCGCCACTTTTTTCACAGCATCTTTATGAACAACTCCAAAGTCTGAATCGCGTGCAAAATCTTTATGAATCCAATCTTGCATTGCATCAGACCAGATAGCATTTTCTTCATAAATCCATTCACCATCAAACTCACATCTTTTACATTTGGATTTTGGAATCCAACCTAATCTATGATCTTTCACAGCCTCACTTTTCAGTATATAACTATCAAAATATTCTGAATATACATGACTTAAATTACTCGGAGTACCTTCACTGTGATTTCTTATTTCAGAAATAAGAAAACTCTGACCATCTTTTGTCTGTTCAGCCATAGATTCATCATGTAGGTTAGAAACAAATCCACTTCCAGTAACTTGACCATCTTTGTTTAATCTTTCATATAAATAATTAAATGTGTCAGCATAAGGATAATGATCAAATTTAGTGTTTTTTAAGAAAACTTTCATCTCATATTGATTATCACCATTTTTATGTGAAGTTAGAATTTTTGGATCATTGGCACATAGATTCTCAACAACCCAATCATAAACAAACTGAAAATCAGAATCCTGTTCAGTATAAATTCTATCTAAATAGAACTTTTTACTTGATCCAGCAGTTGTTTCATCTAGTACCCAGAATAAAGCTCTTGCTACTAATTTACCTTCTTCAGTAATAATAACCATAGATATTTTATCCGGATTTTTAGCATAAATATTCATAAAGTGATTCACTTTATCATATCTCATACAAGAGCTACCTAAGGTTCCTTTATCGGAATTATAATTCTTACTGTTATACCACTTTAAAATTTGATCACCTTTAACTACTTCAGTTTTACGGTTAATAATTCCATGTTTCTTATTCCACTGAGATTTGAATGAATTTACGAACTTCTCAATATCCGAATCAGTAAATTTAGTGTGACCATTGTCTCTCAAAATTTGCCCAATCATTCTACCAATTTTTGAATTACTCTTAGTCTTAGTAGATACATCCTCACCTTTAGTGATAAATCTTTGATACTGAGTATCTGGCAAAAATGAAATTTCATCATTTTTGTCTTTCTGAATATCAACTAAATTATAATTAGTTTTAATATCTGTTCTTTCATCAATAATACTATACAAAATATCTGCAATTTTATCAGTATTTGGCATATCATTAATAATCTGTTTGAACTCTCTACTTGTAACCAAGACAGATTCAAATAATCTCATCAATAAAAAATCACTGTATTTTTTACTCAAACTCATATTACTGTTCTTTAATTAATTGATTTTTACCTAAATCTCTTTCTTCACCATCTTTGATTTCTCCACTATAAGGTCTCACAACTGTAGGTTTATCTAAATCTGGATTAACTTTTAAGTTGAATTTATCTTTTAATCTTGTTATTAAATAATTCAGACTGTTTTTTGCTAACAGTGAAGTAACACCAACACCAACTGTTAATAAATTAATCGGAAGATTATCTAAATTGAAATCATATTTGCCAATTAGAGTTGAAATTGCATTCATAGTTGGTAACAACAATGATGTATATCCGAACATATCTAAAAATCCTGTAACTATATACGGAGTATTTCTGAAAATTACTTTTAATACATTACCTATTGATTTGAAACAGTTAACAAGTTTTTTCACAATACCATTACCGATACCTCTTAATTTTAATTCTTCTAATAAAGTTTTAGCATCTTCTTTAGTGACTAAACTTTTTACTAAACCACTACCTTTACAAGTTTCACAGTCTTTTTCACAATCATCACACCCTTCTCCATCACAAAGTTCACAATCTATATTATGTCCTTGACCTTTACAGTCTTGACACTCAATTTCATGTTCACCTGTTTTATTCTTTTGTTCTTCTAAGTAAGTTATCGCAAGTGCTGTGATACACAATAAAACAATGTTTTCATCAGTTAATTCAACATTTAAACTAGCATTTTTAAGTAGGTTCGAAACAATAGGAATCATTGCTCCAATACCAGCACCAAAAGTAAATATTAAACTATAGTTGAATTTCAAGTCTCCAGCTAATGACTTCAATATATTTTTTATATGAATATCATCTAATTTAGACTCATTAAGTTGAGGATTCAAAATTAGTTCAATTAATTCTTCAGCTATTAAAATACTTTTTTGATGATCTTTATACTTCAAAATTCTTTTCATATATCTCTATATATTCTTTTATAAAAATCACTCTGTGTATGTAACTACAGCGATAAGTTTTTTTGATATTTTACTGTCTATTTTTTGTAAAACACTTAGTAATTTATCAGATAATTTAATTGGAAACTTCAAAACTTCTTTTTCGAGTATAAAATCGCAAAATTCATATAATTTCATATTAATATATATTAAAAATAGTTTGATATTTTTATATGAATCACTTACACAAATTTACAAACTTTATCACTGAGTCCGACAAACCAGAGAAAAAGCCAAAGCCACCAAAAGACCTTAAAAGATGTATTGGTATGTGTGATAGAAAATTCTTTATAAAAAATGGTGAACCAGTTATTTACTGTCCATCTTGTGATCGAATATTAAAATAAAAAATAAGTAAATAGTATGAAATACTTAAAAAAGTTTGAAAGTTTTAGAGATGATCAAGAATATGATTACTCAAATGATTTAAGATCAATAGTTGCTGGAAGAGCAGATGGATTAGAAAGAGATTCAGAAATTGATTATACTCCTTCTGAATTATCAGATGAATATTCAGATGAATTAAGAAAAGTTGTAGCAGGAAGAATGCCTATGGAAGAAGAGGAAGAAGAATGTGTTCCTTGTAATGATGAAGATGAAAATGATGAAAAGAAAGACAGGACTGGTGAAGTCATGAGTTTCGAAGCTAAAAATACTTCTTATAAAAAATCAGGTCTTAAAAATCCTGAAAAGGCAGACTTGAATAAGGATAAGAAAATATCTGGATATGAGAAGAAAAGAGGAAAAGCCATCGAAGATTCAATCGAGAAAAGAAAAGAAAAGGGATTAACTCCAAAACAGAAAAAACTACCAAAAGCACTTAGAGATGCAATTGCTAAAGGTCTAAGAGACTAAATAAAAAAACCCTCAAAATTTGAGGGTTTTTTATTCTTTATTTTTAATTAAATAATTTCAATCTTAACAATCTTACTTCCTACTCTAGTGAGTGCTATTCTACCAGATTGCTGCTTGTGATTGTAAATAGTTGATAATTGATCAAGAGCTCCTTCAATAGTTGAACACTTTTGAATAACAGATACTCTCTGTTGAAGCTTATTCATCATATGTTCAGAATCAAATCCTCTACAATTAAACAATAGGTTTAGTGCTTTTTGATAATATCTCTTACCACCTATATCAGAAAATCCGTTGAATTTTGATAATTCATTTAGTCTGTTAGACAGATATGTTGAATCAGATTTATCAAACTCAAGTTTACCTTGCTTAAACATAGGATATCCAATATTAGGATTTTGTCTACCCGAGTCATTATTGAGAATAAAAAATAAAGCTTCGTGATCAAAATTCTCATTCCATTTAGTATAGACATCTCTATATAAAATATAATTTTGATTTCCTTTTTGAGCTTCACTATTCATAAAATCAGACACATCCCACTCTTTTGAGGCAGTGTTCATCAAAGTAATATCGTTAAGAATAGATGACATGGTTAAATTCTCATCAATAACATAAGATACTGGTATTTGAAGTTTTTCACAAGCTTCAAATCTGTGTTGACCATCAACAATTTTCAGAGGTTTGTGTAAGTCTGAATTATCCAATATACAAATTACAGCATTTGTTTTAATGTGTTTTTTTGCAATAGACTCCGTGATTTTTTTAAGATTAGTTGTATTTACATTTCTGTTTCCACCGATATATCCAAACATTGAGTAGTTGGTTGTAGTGAAGATTGGTGTCAAGACACTTGACGATTTTGCTACCTGTTCAGGTAAAACATTAGATGTTTTTGTTTTCATAATTTTAAGTTTAATTTCTTCTTTGATACCTATCAGAGCGTATCAATAAATTCTCACTTTTTGGCCAAAAAGTATATCTTATATATTAAAAGGAAAAAAAGTTTTTAAGCTTTTGATTTTATGTCAACTTTCTTTATGGAACTTTGAACCCAGTCTGGAATTAAATCAGAACTATATCTTAGTATGTCAGAAAAAGAACTATCAATTATTATAGTATCTGCAAAATCAGTTTTACTCCTAATCGACCTACCAGCCATTTGAAGTAAAGAACAGACAGTTTTCCAAGAATACCAATCTGGATTATTTTTTTGACGCATTTTATTCTTTTGAGAAGCCAAACTCGGGTAAGGAATCTTTGCAATTACTTGAAATCTACTTTTATCATGATCAAATGAAACACCAGTCGAGACAGATGGACTAACAAATACAGTTGGTTCACTTGTCTCAAAATGTCTTCTTAACATTTCATCTTTATTCGTAGAATCATGAAAAACCAGTCGGGAGTTTTCTACTCCTCTTTGAATCCAATTTGATAACTCAAAAGAATTGGTGTGAATTATACCTTTTTTTCCCTCGTACTTTTTCAAAATTTTGTGTAGATATTGAACATAATTCTTGAATGTTTCTTCTTTCTTTTGATAAGACATTTTACCAAGAGGCATGTAATAGATTGGTCTATTTTCTACTGGGAATGGTGATGGAACTGAATAGTAAGCCATTTTATCAACATCTAGTCCGTTCAAATCTGAAAATAATCTTTTGTCTAAAATTGTTCCTGACATTAGAATTACCATATCATACTTACTCCAAACATACTTATCCAAGTAATCATAAGCCCAGATTGGCTCTAATGATAATTCAGTTTGATTTGTTTTCTCATTATAATATGTTTCTAAAACCCAATTATGTGGATTAGCCTTGTATTCTTTTAGAAATAAGTCTATCTTTAATTGATACTGTTTTAAGTCAGTTATGACTTGCATCATCTTTACATCTTTATTTCCACCACCAACTATCTTAGATATTTTTAAATCTCTTTTATCTTTAGTAGCATCTCTACCACCTTGCATGGATTTATCAATTTCATCAACAGTTGACATTATCTCACTAAGTAAGAACTCTAAGAATGTAATATATTGTGTTATAGTTGATACTTTTTTTAACTTTTTAAGAATATCAGTTTCATTAGTAAACTTTAACTTCTTCACAATTGTATCGGTTATTTTAATTGAAATGAAATCACTCATAACATCATCAAAATCATGACAGTTACTGACACAGTGATTGTTAGCGAAATAATTGTGATTGTCTTGTATATGAAGATTGTAGACATCATCAATATAATCTATTTTTTTAATACTTTTAATTTTCATTTGAATTGCTTTAAATTTCTTTTCATTTTTTCTTCACAAGGTTGTCCAATCACAATTTTTTCATCATAGTTTTTTTTAAACCAACTATCTTTTATTAGAACAAAAGTGTAACCATTCGATTTACACCACTTTTTGGCGTATCTTATTTTAGCCTGATTTTTTTTATCACTTATATTTGAACTCGGTTTTATCTCGTAAATTATTTTATTATTGTAATCAACAAAATCCACTATATAATTGTGTTCAATTCTATTGAACTTGTATTGTATAACTAGACTTTCATATATTAGATCAGTGTTGAATATTTGAAAGTAAGCATCCCAAGTGGATCTAGTCTTAATCTGTATTAAATCGTTATTTCTGTAAAATTGTATTTCACATCTAGATTTAGCCCAACTATTTGTAATATTTGGTAGGAATCTTCCTTCTTTGATGTTCTTTTTCATTTTTATTGAGTTTTTTAAACACATAGATTTAAATGTTTCTTCAGACATTCTGTGACATGTATTATTTTCACCCGATTGTCGCTGTGAAATACTTTTATAGTTACACTCTGAGTTGCTACAGAATTTATAGATTCCATATCTACTAATAATATTTGAGTAATCACTTCTTTTAGGAAAAAGACTTAATAGCTTTCTTTCATTTTCACATTCATCATTTTTGCACTTTTTATCCCAGTGACTTGAAAAAAACTCAAAACACTCATTTAAACTTGAGAATCTAAGATCACATATATTCGATATCAATAAATTCATGTGTTCAATTTGTTCTGAAATTCTTTTTTTATAAATAAATTTTTTTTTGTTAGCTGATATAAAGTCGTATATTTCATCTTTCTTTTCGATTGTCATATTCATGTGATTCGATTTCATTTATATATAAAATTTCATCACTTTCATCTAACTCTTCTACTTTTTTCCAGGTACCATCAATTAATTTAACCTTATGATTTCCTGTAATTTTAATTATATCTCCGTTCGTCATTTCTATTTCGTACATCTGTACTCCTTTATTAAGATTATGATGTACTTTGACCACTGGTTTTACTTCAACTTTATTTGTATGCTCATTAATAGTTAATACTAGTTCTCCCTCTTTTATATCTTTTATTTTTTTTCTACTACCATCAAATAGAGTAATTTCAGTATCGGGATGTAAACACTCATCCACTATCAAAACATTTGATCCTCTTTGATCCATAACACCATTATTATAAAGAGCATAAATAAGATAAAGATAAAAATTAGTCAAGCTGACCTTACCACCAATATAAGATCCTTTTGCATCATCATAAGGACAAAAGTCACACGAAGTCTTATTTAATCTATTGAACTCTTTACCGTTAGCACACGAACAAGCATATTGAGCACACTCATAATTTTCTTTACCTTTCAAATTGTTTATTGACTCATATGTATCATCATACTGATCCTGTAATATCTTACCAGCTGTGATTATATCAACTTTTGCATTTTTATCTATTTTGTTTATATACCAATCAGTAACCATCATAGCTAAGTGACTCTTACCAACACCAACGGGCATGTTAAGTAAGAAAAACTTAGTATCTGGATTATCAGTTTTACTTTTTATAATGAAATCAAGACAGTCAGACTGTTCTTTTCTTGGTGTATATTTATTTATATCGGATTTTATAGACATGAAATTTATATATACAATTGTATAAAAAGTTATGAAAACATTTTTCAACATATTACTAACATCTTTATTGCTATCTTCTTGTAATTTAGAAGAAAAGTGTAAGTCCTCAGAATATGAATATGATGAAGCCTATTGGGTACCAGGTGAAAGCTTTGGTAAACCATTATCATTCTCAGTGAATAAATCAGATGATTATTATAGCGGTAAACAGTTTGATGAAAACAAAGTAATCGATCCTTATTCTTATAATATTCCTTATTATAACTACTACACAAATCCTTATTATTACAACACATATCCTTATAATTACAACTATTACAATACATATCCCTACTACTACAATCAATATAACTCAAATCAACAAATAAACAATACTCAAGAAGGATCCAACACAACGAATCTACCAAGACCAAGTTCAGGTTCTTATACACCATCATCTACACCAACTCACATCAATAGAAAACCAAAAGAAATTATTGTTTCTAAACCAACTACGACTGTTTCAAGACCGCAATCAACACCAAGACCAACTAATACCTCTACTTCAAGAAGTAACACACCATCAAACACAACAATAAGAACTAAAAGACCGTGAAATATCTAAATAATTATAACTCGTTCAAATCTAGTGAAGATGATACTCTTTATATTTTTGACTTTGATGACACCTTAGTTGACACTCCGAGCTTTATCGATTTGGTTATTGATTTAATAAAAGAAGATAATACACTAAAAAATCTACTAGACAAATCATTATCCTTTGTTGGTAAAACGATTGACGATCTAAAGATTGAAAACGGTAGATTATATGTCGAAGATCCTAATGAACTTCTACCAGTAAAAGGAAATTGGGTTAGAAAAAAGAATAAACATCTTTATCTTATTACACCGAATGAGTTTCACTTTTCTGATATAAGTCTACCAAAGAAAACCTTAGTTTTAGCTAACTTATATAGAGAAGTCAAGAATAAAGCTATTGTTACTGGAAGACCTGTAACAATAAAAGACAAAATACTTAATACTCTAAATGAACTTAATTTAGAAAAACCTAACTTTGGTTTGTTTTGTTATCCGTTAGGTAATGATTCAAGTAATAGAGTTGCTATATGGAAGGGAAAAACTATTGTAGATTTGATAAAGTCAACAAACTTCACAAAAGTTAAATTTTATGATGACAAGTCTAAATGGGTGAATAAAGTAAAAGAGATTGTAAATAGAGAACTCCCTGATATTGATTTTGAAGGAATAAAAGTTAATTCTTAGAATTTTGATTTTCTTTTTTGATTTTCTTTTCTTCTTCTAACCAGTTATAAAAATCCTCTGCATTGTCATAAATTCCACCTTGAAACTTTATCTTTCTAGCTTCGATGGCCATTAAAAGTGCAAATTGTCTATTAGTTAATCCGTTCATATCTATTTTTGTGTTTTCAAATTTCTGATTCCAATTTTTTAATTTCATCAAGTACTGCTTTAAGTTCATCTTTTTTCTGCATCATTATTTTTTTGTTCTTTTTTCTATCAGAATATACATCATTCAACATCTGAATAGTTGGCGAGTTTCTTTTCTGAAAAACAACTCCATTTACACAAACAACATGCTTTGTTAAATCTATTTTTGCACCATTATCACAGTAATCCTTATTATTGGGATCTTGAACACCCACGAAATTTTCAGGAGCTATATACCACTGTTTCTGACAGTGTGGATAAAGTGAAGCGAAGTCATAAGTTACGATCCACTGATTCATTCCGGTTTTTGGATCCATAACATAACCACCAGCGATTCCAACATTCTCACCAGACTCTTTGTTATCTCTGAATAAAACTATATTTTCTTGATTACGAAATCTATTTCTCAAAACACCTTCAGTGATAGCCAAAGAACCAAGTGCATTATTCATTTGTGAAATGACATCAACAATTTTAATTTGAGCCAATGATGAAATCGCAAATATGATAGAAATATAATTGCGAGCCTCGTGTATTTTTTGAACAAGAACAGAATCGACTGCGTTGTAATACATGAATGTTTCAAAGTCATCCTCATATAGTCTTTGAAGAGAACCGGTATATTTAATCTTTTCAACACCAACTAATTTACTCGACACAAAATCTAATGAAGAAGACTCTTTTACTTTGATAGAAGTATCACAGATTTCATATAACTGCATATAATCAAAAATCATTCTATGAGCTGGCATTTCTTCATTAGACATCCAAACTTTGTTAAGTCTTTTAGTCAAAGAGGCAACAGCTGGATTAATATCATATTCTTTTCCGTTTACATACTTTTTTAATTTTCTGGCTCGGTTGACTAAGTAAACCCAGTCATAGTTAATGAAGTTCCATCCAGTGATTAGTGGCATTTTTGGTATCATCTTATAAAAGAAAGCATACATCATATCGAATTCGTCTTCGTATTTGATGTACTTCAATTTATAATTAGAACCAAACTTTTTGAAATATTCATTTGTGTTGTTTTTGATTCTTTCTTGCATTTCTTCTGGCATATCTCTTAAACCAAGAAGTATGATTTTGTCATCATAAACAATTGATATGGAAAGTACTTTTGTTGGAGCAGTTTCAGCATCGGGAAATCCGTCTACGATTTCTGTCTCAATATCTACAAAATATATTTTTGGTAAATTGTATTCGAATATTTCATTTTTTTCCTCGTCTGATAAAGCATCTAAAAACTCGTAGATTGCATATCTATCCGGTGTGTTAACTTCTTCTTGCTTAACACTTTTATTATCCCAAGATTTATAGGTCGGATGACGATCTTTATCATCATCATCACAAACAACATATTTCTTTGGATTTTCCCATTCGAAGTATTTTAATTTGATATCACCAGTCTTATCGACATAGCTAACAACTAATCTCTTACTATTTCCTAAATATTGAACGTCAACTAACACAGATTTTTGATTTTTTATTTATATCCTTAATAAGAAAAAAGTTAGAACAGATTTAATTTAAAGTATTTATTGTAAATTCTCTATAATACTAAATTCCTCTATAATTAAATTAGAGAGTTCCAAACCAATCCTGTCTTGAGCCTCCAATGTTGAAGCACCAATGTGTGGTGTTACTAATATTCTTGAATGTGATAACAATTCTTTTAGTGGATTTGGTTCATCTTCAAAAACATCTAAAGCTGCAAATGATACTTTACCAGAATCTAATGCTTTCAATAAGTCAGATTCATTAATAACACCACCTCGAGAGGCGTTTATAATTCTAACTCCATCTTTCATCAAGTTAAATTCTCTTTCATTTATCACAGAGTTACGATTACTTTGCTTTGGAACATGAAGTGAGATATAATCACACAAGGGTAAAACTTCGTCTATGTTAGTCTTGGTCTTAATTTTTATTTTCAATTCATTTTGTATTTCTTGAACTGTTGAGTTTAACACGACAGGAATTTCAACCGTTCTTTCTTCGATATCAATAGCTATAACATCCATTCCGATACCAATTGCATATTGTGCTAAAGATTGTCCTATTCTACCAAAACCAATTATACCAATTTTTTTCCCTCTTAATTCAACTCCAGAACTATATTGTTTTTTTAGCTTATTGAAGTCACCATTTTCCATATTCTTTTGAGAGTGACCTAAAAATCTAGACATTGAAAACATCTGACCAATCACCAACTCAGCAACTGATTGTGATGATGATGCAGGAGTATTAATTACTTTTATACCTTTTTGTCTTGCATACTCAACATCAATATTATCCATTCCTACTCCACCTCTTCCGATTAGTTTCAAGTTAGGACATTGATCTATGATTTCTTTTCTAACTGTTGTTGAACTTCTAACTAATACAATTTCATAGTTCTCTTCATTTATTTTATTAGCTAGTTCTGATTGTTCAACTTTATTAGTTATTACATTATATCCAGCTTTTTCTAAGGCCAACTTTCCTTCTTCAGAAATCCCATCGTTTGCTAAAATCTTCATATTTTATTTTTACTTTGTTTATAAATATTAATCTGTTATACTACATTAGTCGCCAAAAGTTAGAATCTTTTTATTTACTTCTTTGAGGTCACCCCAAACTGAGTTATATGTGATACCTCTGACTTTTCTATTGTCAACCCAAACATACTCATCTTCAGGATTTAAACATCTTGGTTTATTCATGACCAATCCGTGATACTTAAATTTGTTATCATTTAGCCATTTTATTGTGAGTTCTCTATCCTTTTCTTCACGAGCGGTAAAAAAAGTAATATGATTACCTTCATCATACCATTTGTTGATCTGCTCAAGTGAACCTTCGATCACCTTTGCTGTTGGGTATAAGTGAGAATCTTCGTTCATTATATCCTCACAACAAGTTCCATCTATGTCTATTAAAAATATCTTCATCATATTAAATTAATTAAAAATCAATATCGTAGTAATCTATTGGATTGTTATCAAAAGATATCTCTAATTCAGATAGTTTCAAAATTTGAGGTGAGTACCATCGACTAACTCTAAATAAAGTTCTGATAAAAGGAATATCATTGGAATTGCTGTCAACTCTTTCAGAGTCGACCATTAGACATAAAATTCTTTTATCCTCTTCTGGATTATAATTAATTACATTCTCATCCATGTTTTTCTGAACACCTTGTTTTGCATAACAAATAAACTTAGTGGTGAGGGATTCACCTGAAACAAGATATTTTATAGTAACATCAGTGTTTGGTTGAATTTGTATTTCTTCGTGTAAGTATATACGAATCCAAAAATAGATTTTTTGTTTTTCAACGATTTGATTTCTTGGCTTAAAGTCAACATTAGAGTAGTCAACTTTCTCTAAATCGATAGATTTAATTTGTTCAACAATGTTTTCTTTATACGACTGTTTAACTAACTCTTTTCTATCTGCAAAAAAATTATCAGAAAATGGATTTGGTGTATTCATAAAATTTATTAAATTTTAGAATTATATATCTATTATACTGATTTGTTTGATTAAAATTATTCTTCTTTTAGAGACCAATCTCCGTTTTCATCTTGAATCATCAAAGTTTTCAAATAATACTTATTTGTTATCTTATCATATTTAAAATCTTCAGAATTATCAGGAAACCAGTCCGTTTCTCCATCTTTATCTATGACTACAAGAGAACTTTCTTCTCTTGGTAACCAATCACCAAGTGTATCAGAATAAACACTTTCATCATCAAATATCTCAGAGGAAAACTCTTCACTCCATCTCACTCTATGATCTGGTAAATATGATTGATGATAATCTGACCAAATAGCAGAGTTTCTTGGTAACGGTTCATCCAAATATTCAGAGTATAATGTGTCCTGTCTTTCGTAACCACCCTCTGTATCTTGAATATAGAGTAAATCTCCTGGACTATCAACTTCTACCTCATAATTGAATAAGGTCTTTTTTATAGTGTAGTAATAACAAAGTGTATCCATGTATGGATAACTCTGATACATATCAGTAGGACTAGTTAAATTGACTTGAATTCTCGGTACTGATACATTTGAATCATGAAAAATTTGACAGTTTAGATTTTCTTTAGCGTAATTTTTTAGAATCTCTATTTCTGATGAGTCAGTGTAATAGATTCTATCTAAATAAATTCCCTTATCGGTTGTCCAAACTAAAGCTCTTGCTCGTAGAAACTCCTCAGAATTGGTTGTTTCTGTCAGTATCAACATTTTACAAACTTCTGGATTCTGAGTATAAATACTAAAGTAATCTTGACACTCACTATATCTCATACAAGATTTACCAAGAGTCCCTTTGCCTTTTGATGTTTCTTCACAATAATTTGTTCGAGAATACCAAAATTTAATTTCTTCTCCACTTACTAATCTAAGTGGCGACTTTTCCTCTTTTTTGAGCTTTCTTGTTGTCCAAGCGGCCTTAAATTTATCTACAAATTTTTCTATGTCAGAATCACTAAATTCTTTTTTATTATCTTTTAATATCTGTCTAACAATTCTACCAACTGATGTTTGATTTGTATCAATTTTGATTAGGTCTAAAACTCCACTACCTTTTTTAATTTTATTCTGAAATTGTCTGTCTGTTAAAAAAGAAACCTTATCATTTGACTTGGTCAAGTTTAATCCATTATATTGAGTTTCAATATCTTGATTTATTAAACCAATAAACTCATTTGCAACTTTATCATCAAGACTTAATAGTATATCTTCTAATTCATCTGATACGAATAAAATTGACTCTAATAAGAAATCATAGTATGACTTAATCACTTTAAGTAGTTTTAATTTTAATATATATATTAAAATCATAATACTGAATTACTATGCTTATAAAATTCAATGAATACTTAGTACAAGCTCAATTTGAACCTATTTCTTCTTTTAGATTGAAAGATGATTTGAATTCTAAAATTTGGACAAACTTTAATTTAGATCAAGAAATTCGTGAGAATTTAATACAAATTGGTAAAGATTTTTATGAAAAACTAGAATTGGGTAATGAAGTTATCGACATTGTTTTATGTGGGTCTCTTTGTAATTACAATTGGTCAGAAAAGTATTCAGACTTTGATCTACATATCATTATTAATTTTTCAGATATCGATGAGAACTACGAATTAGTAGAAAAACTTGTAGACTACGCTAAGAAACTTTGGAACAATGAACACGATATTCAACTACTTGGATACGATGTTGAGGTTGCTATTCAAGACGAAAAAGACTTGATGTCAAGTATTAAAGCTGGTCGAATGGGTGGTGTTTTCTCATTAATGAAGGATGAGTGGATAAAAAAACCCGTTAGAGAAGATTTTGTACCAGATGAAGACTTGATTAGAAAAAAAGCTGAAAATATTATGTTACAAGTAAATGAAATTGAAGATCAATTTCATGAAGGAGTAAGTTATGATAAGTTGATTAGTAAAATCAAAAAAGTTTGGAAAAAAATCAAAGAAGGTAGACAAAGAGGATTAGAAGAAGAAGGTGAATATGCTACAGAAAACTTAGTTTTCAAACTATTAAGAAGAAATGGATATATTGAAAGAATTATGGATGTTCGAAAAAAATCTTATGATAAACAATTTAAATAATTATGTCTAGTATCAGAATTGCAGAAATAGAACAAACATTCAAAGATATTTTTGAAGAAGAACAAGGTAGAGTTAACTCTGTTGAGACTATCTATGAACTTTCAGAGAAGGAAGATTTTTACAAATTAGTTATTTCAGTACACAATCTTTCAGTAGAAGATACTGTTATTATCCACACAAAATTCATTTTTAAGACTGACTTAGATAAAAAATTCATAACTGATAATTCATTTATTTACCTTTATGATATCAACTGTGTTTATCATAAAGAAGAATTCAAAAATGTAATCGATTTGAAAAAGAAAATAGAAGATATAATTGAATCAAATGATTTTGGTGAGGATATTAAAATTCTTTCAGATTTTATCGAAGCACCAGCTATGTTCTTGAATTATTATATGAAAAGAGCTAAAATTACAGAGTATTCAATTTTCGATGTAATTTATGATCCAAAGTTCAAAACTCAACCTTGTGATAAAACTACATTCGATTTTGATATCAATATCAACAATAATTACATGATTTACTTATCAATCTCTAAAAAAGAAAGAACCAAAGACGAGGACTTTGATACTTATAAATTTCAATTTAGATTTTTAGATGAATATACAACTGTTGAGAATGACACACTTAATAATATTCACTTTATTATTGGTAGCAACATTGCTAAAATTCTGGATGAAAAATTAAAGTAAGATATTAATATATAAAGAATAATAAAAAACTCTATAATTATGAGAAAAGACAATACACAAAACTATCAAACTGCAAATACTAGAATTCAACATTTTAAGGATTTTAGTAATAATGTAAGATCTGAAAAAGAAGAGTTAGAAAAGGTCAAAAGATCATTTTCTGATAATGAAGACCAAGTTCATAACTTGCCTAACATTACTAAAATGAAGTATAATTTGACTACAAATAAAATGGATGATCTATCTCAAGACCAAGTTGATGATCAAATTAATTCTATTGAAAAAGAAACTGAAAAGAAACCAGAACACAAGTATAAGTTTTCAAATGATGAAGTTAATCCTAATCATTTTTTCAAAAACAATACAGAAGTAGTTGAATCAAAGATTCTTAAATCATTTGAAGCATTTTCTACTTCATTTATAGACGATATGTCAATTCCTAAGTTCAATAGAACTTTAGATTCTAATCGTGAAGTTGAAGAAGAAGAAATAGAGAATGTAAAAGATTCTGAATGTTGTGGTGTATCAGATTGTGGTTGTTCAGATGATAAAGTTGAATTTGAATACAAAGGTCAACTTAAATCTTACATGTTCTTTGGAAACCTTGAAACTATACACAGACAAGTTGAAGAGATGAGAACTATGAACGAAAATGAAGTGAATAGTCATCTAAATGATGGTCATAATTGGGCAGAAGATCACATATCTGTAGCTAAAGAGTTAGTTAGTCAAGTTAACAACTTTCTTTCAAATAAAGGACTTAACGAACATATCTCTGTGAGTGGTGTTGAACATGGTGGAGGTGAGAATTATATGTTTTTTGCTAATTTAGAAGCTATCTCAATAATGACACATTCTATATTAGAAATGGACCATGAACTTATAGATGAATTGTTAGAAAATGGACATGACTGGGCTGAAGATCATATTGCAGCAGCTAAAGAAGATGTTCAACAAGTCTATGAATTTCTTAAAACAATATCTGAATAATGATTACAAGTTACAAAGATTTTTTATTTGAGTCACTTATACTTGAATCAAATTTGATTTTTTCGAAAAAATTCAAAGACTTAATAAGTAAAATTGAATCACCTGTGGCAAAAGCATTATGTGAAATAGAAAATAAAGATCTTAGTATTACAAATAATTATATTGATATATCTGATGATAAAGAACAAATTAGTTTTATTACAGATAGAAAAGCTCAAGAATTATTAAATACAGAAAAAAATCAGACTGTTTACTACTCTGGAAGTGGTGGAATTCTAAGACACACAGATTCAAATAAAGATATTTTTGCTCTTTTAGAATATGAACCAATAGGACAAAGAGCATACACACCGAACAATTCAGAAAAAGGAGAGGTTTTAAAGTCTGTTGTATCACCGGTATCCGGCACAACTTATTTGAAAATTCAATTTCCAGGTGGTATTTCTGTTATCAATCAAAGAAATGTTAACATCGAAGATCTTTCTGAATTACCATTCAAACTTAACAGACAACAAATAAGAGTCGGAAGAGGAATAAGAGGCATATTAAATTCTGCTAAACTTAATTTTACCGATGCGGAAATAGAAAAATTTGTAAATTTATACAAATCTGAGTGGGACAAAATGAATGATATTTTCAAATCTTTTGAAGTAGTTAAAGGCAATCAAATACCAGAGTGGTATAGTTGGAGAACCTATGAGCTTGAAAGATCAAAAGGAACTTTAAGCAATTCTTGTATGTGCTCTGCACCTGTTTTTTGGTTTAATATTTACTCAAAAAATCCGGATAAAGTATCAATGGTCATTCTTAAAAGTGATAGTGGTGATAAGATAAAAGGTAGAGCTATTTTATGGAAGTTAGATAAACCTGAAATAACTTTCATGGATCGGATATACACTCACAATGATTCTGATGTTCATTTATTTAGAGAATATGCCAAGAAAATGGGTTGGCACACTAAACCAAATAACAATTATCTCGCATCCTCTGAAACAATTGATCCAAAAGGAGAATTGATAATATATCAAGATCTTGTCGTTCATTTAAAATCAGGTGAAGAATATTTTCCTTATTTAGATACTCTTAAATATTATGAACCTGAGACCGGTAGACTTTCAGTTGATCAACCAGAAAGTAGTTTTTGTTACACATTGAATGACACAGACGGTAGATATGAAGAATACGAATCAGCGTGTGATCAATGCGGGGGCGATGGAAGAGTTGAGTGTTGGAATTGTGATGGATTGGGAGATTTTGAGTGTGACGAATGTGATGGCACGGGAAAAATCAAAAATGATGAAGGTAATGAAGAAGAATGTGATGAGTGCGGAGGAAGAGGCAAAAACGATTGTACAACTTGTGATGGAGAATGTCGATTAGATTGTCCAGACTGTTAAAAAGAAGGATTAATTTTATCAACTCTTTTTTCATGGCGACCACCCTCAAATTCAGTTTCTAAAAAAGTTTCTAGAATTTCAATAGACTCTTCAATAGATATAAATCTTGCCGGTAAACAAATAACATTCGCATTATTATGTTGTCTAGCTAAAGAAGCTATCTCTTTATTCCAACAAAGAGCCGCTCTTATATCTCTCCACTTATTAGCTGACATACAAATACCATTACCTGAACCACAAATCAGAATTCCAATAACATTATCTTCATCTAAAATCGAACCAACAACAGAATGTGCGTAGTCTGGATAATCAACACTATCTGTTGAATATGGTCCGAAATCAGTAACATTTAATTCGTTTTCTTCTAACCAATTAATAATAGCTGTTTTCATTTCAAATCCAGCGTGATCCGATCCAATTGCAATCATAATAATTCATCAATTTTTTTATCCCTATTAAATTGTCTATATTTGGGATTATCTTCATTTACAAAATGTAAATTAACTAATTTTTTTGTATCAAGTATAAAATCATAATATATTTCGATTAATATTTTCGGAGCTATAGATGTCTTGTTGACTTCTTTTATATCATCGAATCGATAATTATAGTTGAAACAGTCCTTCTTTCCACAGATTACTTCTTTATCATTCCACTTTTTATAGGCATGAATATAACAATCTATATTACCTAGTTTCCCTAAATGATAAAAGGTGTTACTATTTATAATATTTAATTGATTTTGATTACCAATAGAACTTGTTGTAAAAAGAACACTATCTTGAGCAAACATACCTATTTGACTACTCATGATAATAAACTCAAATTCGTTTCTACACAAATAATTGTATAATATACTTATGGAATCTGACTCCGGTAAATTCATAACATCTAAAAATTCTTCTTTAGATTGTGACATTTCATCTAAAATCTTTTTTTGAAGTGATTGTGATGCTTCCTGTAATAGTAAAGAATTAAGATAATTTTTTTCACCATTGACCTCATCTTTTCGAAGAGCCATTGAGACTTTTATATTTTGTGTAAGATTTAAATTTTTATTAAATAAACCCAAATTAAAAATTTCTGACTTAATTTCCATCAATTAATGTAAATTTTTGTTGATTATCTTCTGTTTTTGAGTTCCAAATTTCAAGTGGTCTAACATAAACAGAACCAAAGTTTATTGACTTATAAACAACTACAACTTCTTTAGTTTCTGTATGATTAGCCATAGATATGACCTCATAGGTACCACCTTTATAATGTTTATATTTTTGACCAGGTAGTGGATACATATTAGAATAGTTTACCATTTATAGACAATTTTTTTAACTTCTCTCTTCCTTTTTTTAATCTATACCATACTTCATCAGGCTTACATCCAATCTCTTTAGCTATTTCTTCGTTTGATGCATCTTTGAAATATCTCATAGTTATTGCTTTAGATTGATCCTCTGGTAATTTACTTATTAAGAGTCTTATTAATTTAGAAGTTTGTTCTTTATCATAGTCTTCAGAAAAATTAGAGTCATCACTATATACTTCTATCATTGGAGAATTACTTAGTGAAACGAAGTTGTCTCTCTTAATTAGTTTATCTCTTTTGTATAAATTACTTACATGATTGTGTAAGCAAGCAACTATCCACCAAAAAAATTTAGCTTTTTCTGGATCATATTGTTTAATTTTTACAAAAGCATTACCTAATACTGTCATAACAATATCTTCTATGTCTTCCTCATCATAATTAAACAATCTTCTTTTAGCTGCTATGTATAATATTGGCTTATACTTTTCAAGTAAAATGTTATAAGCATTATAATCTCCACTTATTGCTAAAAGAACAAGTCTTTTATCTTCTTCGTGTGTTGTATATTTAGGACCTTTTCGGCCTCTTTTATTACTCATTACTTGTTTAATTTTTCACCAGTGATTGGATCATAATTCATAATCAACAACTCAACTCCCTTAGCTTGTTCTTTCTTTACATCAGAGTTATTACCACCTTGAGCGGAACTTCTAAAGACTTCTTTTTGTGTCCAAATATACTCGTTTCTTGGTAATAATTCCTCTAATAGTGGAAAGTAGTAATAAGAAAGTGACCAACGAGATTTGATAGTTTTGAGTCTTTCTAATAATCTTCTATGTGATGCTGGTCCAAATACGCCATCTTGATCAGCACCGTACCAAAAAAGTCGCTTAGCATCATCATCACCTTTTGCTTCATCAAATCTTGCGTATGGTGGATCTAAGTATAAATATGTTTCTTCTGAATCATACTTTAATATCAAGTCTTCGAAGTCTTCGTTATAGAATCCAGTAATTGATTGTAGCTTATCAGTATAAGTGTTTTTCTTCAATTTAGAAATTAGGACTTCCAATTTTAGTCGATCTTTATCTTTTTTATATCCATTGAAGCCCGCTCCTCTTGGATAGACTGAATTGTGAGCTGATGTAATCAAAAATGCGTAAATGGCAGCCTTTTCAAAATCACCTATCTCAAAATTCATATTATCAAGAAAATCATTTTTTTGATATTGCTTATAGATTCCTTTATAGAAATCCCACTTTTTTAGTGGTTCAGTTTCAGATGTGTGTAGTAATCCACCAAGTTGAGTTAATGACTCTAAATACGGAATGAACTTCTCTGGTTCAGAACAACATTTATAAAGATTCACTTGGTGACGATTTTTATCATTATAAATAACTGTATCAAATTTAAGACTATCATCATCCATATATGTACCCATACTTCCACTAAATGGTTCTAAGTAGGTTTTTATACCAGATTTTGGTATTTTTTTATTAATAAACTCTTGAAAAACATTTGAGGATTTACCTCCAAAGTATGAAATACACGCCATATTATTTTCTATATTTATTTTAGTTCCTATTTATAGAAGCTACTCTATCAAAAGTTTCTTTTTTTCGTTTGATCTAATTAACTATCAAATTTAAATTGAATAAAAAAAAACTCAACCATTTGGTTGAGTTTTTGTTAGTGGAGATGCCGGTGACGAAACCGGGTCTTCCTTAGTTAATGATAACTATTCATTCACAGGCTTAGAAAGTTTTTCTAAACTTACAAAATAGAATATTTTATTTTAACGAGATTCAAATTTCAACTTTCTCGGAACTTTTACAGAGTTCTTACTGTTTGGAAACCTATTAAGCTACAGCTACTTCGTTTACCTTTAAGATGTTGTTGCGTAGAGCGGCTACTAATTCTTCACGGCTTGCTACTTCGTTTGTTTTGCCATTTAAGCGTTTGATACCATATTTTAATCGGTTAGATATCTTCCGATGCCTGCATAACTAACTTTATCCTACGAATCAATACTAATCACCCCCGTGTTAATTATCTTACAAAGATATATATATTATTTGAAAAAAACAAAAAGTTTAGATTAAAAAGGAGCGTCTTCTTTATTATACTTACCTTTCACATAATCACTGTAATAAAAATCAACAGTTAATAATGGTCGACCATCTTTAGTTTCCCACAAATCCAGATCTGCTTCAAATTGTATCAGTGTATCAGTGTATAATTTTTTTAACAATCCCATGACTTTCAATATTCTACTTAGTTTTTCTGTTTTATTGAAAACAAATTGTATACTAATATCATAATTATTCGTTGTTACATAATAATCACTAATCCCAGCAGTTTGAATCATTTTTCTAATTAATGTCGCTAGATTTTCAAGAACTTCAGTATCACCTACATATTCATCATCATCGTCCATATCCATGGCATCCTTATCATATAAAGACTCTTCATCTTCATCACCATAATAAAAATCATCATCATAAATATCATCAAAACCTTCTCGATCTTCTTGTAATAGTTGTTTAAATCTCTTCAAGTTCATATTATGTAAGTTCAATTTTTATTTTATCACCTTCAAACAAAATATCTGGATCTAATCTATGTTGTGAAAATAGTTTTTGTAATGATGTTAAATCTTCATATAAATGATCAGGATCGCTACTATCAACTTCTAAATTGATTAATAATTTACCGTCAACGCCTTTTATAGAGTCTTTGTTAAAGAATACAGTTCTATTGAATTGTTTGATCAATCTAAAATATTTACTTTTGATATCCTCATCAAATCCTACTTTTCTTTTAATAGCTAGTTTATCCCAGTCACATGCAACACATGCTTTTGCTAATCTCTCTAAATATGTAATATTTTGTAGCTCTTCAGAAGTGTGTTCATTAAAATAACCAACTGAAACATTCGTACACTCTGGTATAATATCTATAAAGTTAGCAGAATCCGTAAAAACACCAGTTGGATCTAAATTTAATTTTAATCCACTCTTATTTAGTTCTTTACACAAAGAGTCACCAAATTCATTTGAACAACAAACAGTTCCAAATTGTGATGTGATTACTGAATAATAGTTTCTTCTGTCGAATGAAACCATTTTCTTAATTTTTGACATAAAAGGATAACTTTCAATATCATTAGCAACTTTTCCTGAACCAACACCGCCTCTTTCTTCACCCATGAAGAACCAATAAACACCTGGTACATTATGATGTATCATATACATCAATATAGCAACACCGGATTTGTCATCAGCTCCTAAAATAGTAGTACCATCACTCATTATGAAATCTTGTCCATCTTTTTTATACTGAACTAATTTAATCTTTTCTTTAGTTCTAGAAGCAGTATCTAAATGACAAGTAAAAGATGTGTCGGAATCTCCAATAATAGTATAGTAATTTCCATGTTGGTCTTTTTTTAGACCAGGTGTGATATATTTAACAACCTCATCCTCATGTCCCATAGGATAAGTTTCAGTGACTAGTGAAATAAATGTCTCTCTAATATTATTGGGTTCAAATTTAAATTCTCTTGGTGTGATATAATCTTCTTCTTTGAAAATTCTTTGAGGTTTAGCTGGTTGGCTAACAGTTTTCTTGAAAGGTGCACTTCCAGTTGTTGCTGATGACGTATAGGTTGTAGTTGATTTATATCCTCTATCAATGTCATCTACTTTGAACTTGAAAGTTCTCATAAACTCATCTATCAAACTATCACTAAATGCGTCTGGTCCTAAAATATTCTTGATAATAGGTTTTGAAAGGTCATATTTACTTACGGAAAATTCAATTTTATCACCAGGTAATTTAGTTGCTTCTTCTAACTTCAGAATCAATTCTTTGAATGCTGGTGCACTTTTTAATTTATTAAAAATCTCAACAACACCAGGGGTAAAATAAGTCTTTTTCATTAAAGTTATATATTAATTTTTAGAAACAGTTATTTCATAGCTATTTGTATAATCTACCTTAACTTGACCAACATTCATCCCTGGTTCTTTTTTCACGAATTTTCTTTTACAATAAACTACATTAACTTGATCATCAGAAGATTTTGAGTTCTTCGCTGCTAATTTTGCAGCCTTTTTAATTGTTTCCAATCCGGGTATCTTACTATCTACCCTGATCACAACATGTGAACCAGGTACTCCTTTTGCATGCATCCAATAATCTTCATTATCAGCAACTTCAAAAGTCAAGTAATCATTAGATAAAGCATCTCTACCCATGAAAACTAAAAATCCATCTATATCTAATTTTTTAATGTTTGGTTTATTAGATTTATTAGACTCGTTAAATGATTTAATATATTTCATATTAATTGTTTATTACTTTACTCAAATAAGACAAACCTTGATAAATATCAACTATTCTTAGTTTCAATACTGCTTGTGTAGCAGGTGATGTCATAGAGTGACCAGCTTTCTTTATCATAGCGGTTATGTAAATAACATCACCTCTTTTAAGGTCTTTCTTACTTAGATCAGATTGCATACCTATAAAGTTTTCTTTAATATCCTTTGGATCGTGAAAAACATCAATTATAGACTCAATCTCAAACTCACCGGACTTGACTCTTGAAAATTCAATTTCCAATTCTTTCTTTTCGACATCCTGTGATAATTCTTTGAATTTTTTGATTTTAGTGTCACTCATATTTTATATATATTAAATTGGAAGACAATAAAAGTTAATTAAAAACAAAAAATAACTTTCAACTATAAAGATTATGTCAAGACTCATGAAACTAAATGACATTCAAGACGAAAAGTTCTTAAATGATCTATTCAACAATGAAATAATTGTTTTTGAAGATATACAAGGTAGTAAAATTTATGTTAATTGGGATGGTAAAGACTTTACAATTAGAGTAAAATCTATCTCTAACGATCCTATCAATCTAATTGATATGGCTATGCAAAACTACTACAATCACGCAATCTCTTTTTTCAATTCTATCGACGATAGAGTAAAAGGACTACTGAATAAAAGCTGGCACTTTGGTTTTGAATACTTTCCCGACAATCAACCAGCTAATATCGAATATAGTCGAATCCCTAAAAACAATTTAGTTCTGACTTCAATTTGCAAAAATGGAAAATTCAATTATACAAATGATGAACTTGAGGAATACGCAAGACTTTTTGATGTTGATGTAATTCCTGTTATATTCAAAGGTAAGTTAAGTGAACAAAAAGTTGAAGCAATTAAATACTTCTTGAACACAAGTGAAAAAGATTTAGAGTTCGTTTTTGGTGAAAAGTCATTTGCTTACTTTTTCTATAAAATTTTGAATCCACAGTTACAAAACTCTTTCTTAATGGATGATGACTTTCAAAAGAATTTAGAAAAACTAATTCTAAAGATTGAAGGACAAGACTCAAAGTTCGAAATTCTAAACCCTTTATATAAAAGAATATCAGATACAAACTCAACTGATTTTGTTGAAATATACACACTTATTTTAGTTAACTTCCTAAACTTTTGTCAGTCTGTTGATATGAAACAACTGAAAATACAAGGTAACAAAAGAGACGAAATTTATATCTACTTAATTTGTAAACTTTACAACTCTTATTTGTCTGATGTCAAAGAAGATTTGTTGAACTTTGATTTTATAGTACCTGAGTTCTTTGATAAAGATAAATTTAGAATTAATGTCGAATTAATTCCAAATAAGATGACCAAACAGTTTATTTCTGAAAATAAAAAATTTGAATACATATTCAAGGTAATTTTAGGGTCATTTAATAAGAAAAGAAAAAAACCAATTGGCATTTTCACCGAAAATACAATAAGAATATTCAATTTATTTGTACAAGAAATACAAGATAAAATAGACCTATATTTCAACAAGAAAAGTGAGATAGAACTTACTAGAAATGGTCTGTTAGATTTTGGGGATTTTTTCGATATCAAGTATGATGTTGATTCAGAAGAACAAGTTTATCCAGATATTTATACTGAAATAGAAAAAGGCAAAGAAAAAGACAAAAAAGGCCTCAAAGGAATAAAGGAAATCTCTAAAAAATAATCTAAATTTTACTCTATATATTTAGTATTAGCAAATTGTAAACTTCCTTGAAATATTTATTTATAATAAAATAAATAAAATAATATTGAAAGGTTATGGTAAACATTTTTACAAAAGACATTGATTATAAGAAATATTTTGTAGTAAAATATTTCCTTAAAGGAAGAACATCATTGAGAGAGGCAGCTTGGAATCTTGCCATAGGACAAAGTATTGGTAATCCTAAAAATAGAAGTATCTGGGAAACAGATCAAATGTTTCAAGACCACAGTTGTTTCATCTTAGAGGATGAAAGTTATCTATCTTCGGTAAAAGAAGGAATCATTGAAATAGCTTTTCCACTTGAAAATATTAATATTGAAGAAGACGGTGTATCTCAAATTCTTTGCCACATCGCTGGTGGTCAAGTTGATATACTCGAGATCGAACAGTGTCATGTCTTAGATATAAATCTTCCAGAAGAGGTTGAAAATAAATTCAGACTAAAACCAGCCTATGGAATCGATGGATTTAGAAGATTCAATGGTGTGAATGATAAGCCTTTTTTTGGTGGCATAATCAAACCAAAAGTTGGAATGAGTCCAGAAGTTCTTTTAGAAGCAGTTAAGGAGATGGTACACGGTGGTGTTAATTTTATCAAAGAAGATGAATTGTTAGGAAATCCTGACCACTGTCCTTTACAAAAAAGAGTTCCTCTTATTACAAATTGGTTACAAAAAAATGCACCTAATGTAATCTATACATTTTGTATTAATGGAGATAGTCCTTACGCTTTGGAAAGAGCTAATTTTGTAGCTAATGAAGGTGGAAATGGTATACATATTAATGTTTGGAGTGGATTAGGAGCTTACAGAGCAATCAGAAAACAAAATCCAAATCTTTGGATTCACTTTCAAAAAAGTGGAGATAAATTCTTTACTGATAGAAGAGCACCATTTCACATTTACTGGCCTGTTATTTGTAAAATCGCTGGTTGGTCTGGTTCTGACTCTATTCATGCTGGCATGATTGGTGGATATATGAATCAAGATGATCAAGAACTAAAAGACGCATTGAAAGTTTTGTGGCAATACAATATTATACCAGCACTTAGTTGTGGAATGCATCCTGGTTTAGTTCAATATATCAATGGGCTTCTCGAGTCTTTTGATTGGATGGCAAATGTTGGAGGAGCGATGCATGGGCATCCTATGGGAACTCTTTCTGGTGGACTAGCTATGAGACAAGCTATAGATAAAGAATTTGATAAGCCAGAGTATTTAGCGGCCATCGAGAAGTGGGGAACAAAAGAGTTTTCAAGTGATTTGGCATATAGAATTTTCTAATTATGAGACTAATCTCACATAGAGGAAATATCAACGGCCGTATTGAGTCTGAAGAGAATAATCCATCTTATATTGACCTGTCAATATCAAGTGGATATGAGGTTGAAATCGATGTTTGGCAAATCAATAATGTACTGTGGCTTGGTCATGATTTTCCACAGTACAAAATTGATATCAGTTGGATCATAGAAAGATCTGATAAACTATGGGTTCACTGTAAAAACATTGATGCTTTAATTTTCTTTCATAATAATTATCAAGAGGTAAATTACTTCTGGCATCAAACTGATACACTAGCTCTGACTTCTAAAAAATTTATTTGGGTATATCCTGGAAAACAGCCTATACCAAATAGTATCGCCGTTCTTCCAGAACTCTTCAATGATGATGTCTCACAATGTCTTGGAGTCTGCTCTGATTTTATTGTTAATTACGATAAGTCATGATTGTAAAAGAATACAAATCAAAAAAATTTAACATCAGAAAAAAACTGAACGATAAGAAATATAGTGTTCAGTTTTTACCTGAGGTTTTATTTGATATATCCCGAAGTAAACAATTTTACCATAGAGAAGTTAAGTTAAAGACTTGTTATTTGATAGATATAGTTCATAATCTAATACTAAAATATTATTTTAAGAAAGAGAATATTTTTAATTTATCATCCGTTGTACTAAAAGAAAAATATGGATTTAGATATAATTACTACATAGAATTTTTAGTCAAACAAAATATACTCAAATTAGTTAGAAATCATCAAAAAGGAAAAAATGCCAGGATATATCGTC
>JACCDW010711709.1_pt1 | contig 27641 bp, 21 predicted proteins | sample 7449781 | NCBI WGS metagenome assembly JACCDW01 (sample SAMN15323449, study PRJNA562643) | freshwater metagenome | isolation source: river surface water | place: USA:Blue River Watershed | collected 2017-08-18
GGACAGCTTCGAAGCCAGCGACCGCGGCGCGGGCGGCTTCGGCTCCACCGGCCACGCCTAGGGCGCGGACGGGCAGCGCCGGTGGGCGCTGCCAGCCTCAGTGCAGGGTGCGGTCGGCCGCATCCTCGGTCATGTCGTCTGCGCTACCACCCACCCTGAACACCGGCCCACCCACACTGCCGGCCTGAACCTCTTCCTCCGTGGCCGGGCGCACATCGCGCACCTTCAGGGCCAAGCGCAGTGCCATGCCGGCCAGGGGGTGGTTGCCGTCCAAGACCACGTGCTGTGGGTACACCTCTGTGACGGTGTAAACCGCTTCTGCGGGCATGTGGGGCGTGGCCGCACCCGGGGGCAGCCCCTCAAACTGCATGCCGGGGCCCACGTCCTCGGGGAACAGGGACCGGGCCTCGAAGCACACCAGCTCCGAGTCGTAATCGCCGAAGGCATGCTCCGGCTCAAGGTGCACCTGGGTTTCGAAGCCAATGGTTTGGCCGATGAGGGCCTCCTCCACCTTGGGCAACAGGTCGTTGCCGCCCACCAAGAACTCCAGGGGCTCGGCCAGCTCATCAATGGCCTTGCCCTGTGCGTCTGAGAGCGTCCAGGTGAGCGTGACCACGCAGGGTGTCGAAATGTCCATGGGCGGAATCATGGCACAGTGGGGGGACCCTGGCTTCACCTGATGCGCCGTGGCCCGACTTTCCTCGCGTTCCCTTGATCCCTTGCAACAAGCCCGCGTTCTGTTGGGGGGCCTGAGCCCCACGCAGTTCATGCGGCGGCACTGGCAGCGCAAGCCGCTGCTGGTGCGCCAGGCGTGGCCCCAGGTGCAGCCGCCAGCCGAGCGCCGGGTGCTGTTCGACTTGTGTGCCGCCGACGATGTGGAGTCACGCTTGGTTGAGCAGCGTGCAGGCGCGTGGCGGCTGCGGCACGGGCCGTTCCAGCGGCGTCAACTGCCACCCTTGGGCCGACCAGGCTGGACCTTGCTGGTGCAGGGGCTGGACCTGCACCTGGAGGCCGCCCACCAGATGCTGCGGGCCTTCGATTTCATCGCGCAAGCGCGGCTGGACGACCTGATGCTGTCCTACGCCAGTGATGGCGGCGGCGTGGGCCCACATGTGGATTCTTACGACGTGTTCCTGCTGCAGGTGCAGGGGCGCCGCCGCTGGCGCATCGCACCACCGGGCCCGGCGAACTTCGTACCCGGGCTGCCGCTTCGCATCCTGGCCGAATTCAAGGCCCAGCAGGAGTGGGTTCTGGAGCCAGGGGACCTGCTGTACCTGCCCCCAGGCTGGGGGCATGAGGGCGTGGCCCTGGGAGGCGATTGCATGACCGCCTCGATCGGCTTTCGCTCGCCCACCGCGGGTGAATTGGGTGCGGCCTTGCTGCAGGGGATGGCGGAGGAACTGCTGGAAGACAGCACCGGGCATCGGGGTGCATGGGGCCGCCGCTACGCCGACCCTGGGCTGGCGGCCACGCTGCAAACGGGTGCGATTCCGGCATCCTTGCGGGCGTTCGCCAGCGCATCCCTGCGCCGAGCGATGACCGATGAACAGGCCCTGGTGCAGGCCTTGGGTCGATGGCTGACCGAGCCCAAGGCCCAGGTGTGGTTTGAGCCGCAGGCGGCGCGGCTGCCAGCCGGGCAGGGGGTGGTGTTGGACCGCCGCACGCGCATGGCGCACGATCAAGGTCAGCTCTTCATCAATGGGGAGGCTTTTCGTGTGGCCGGGGCCGATGGCCGCCTGATGCGCCGCTTGGCCGATCAGCGGCGTTTGGACGGGCGTGCCTGGGCGCAATTGAGTGATCAGGCCCAGGCGGCGGCTTTGGAGTGGTTAGCCGCCGGATGGTTGCATGCAGATCAGTGTAGACCCTGATATCGGTTATACTGAAAGTGGTTCGGTTTCCGACAAACGGCCCCTTTTTGGGATGCATCCCGAGGTGAGCGGTGGACGTCCAGTCCAGGTGTTTGGGGGCTGACCGTGACTCTTGGGGTTGAAACACCCTGCATTTCTGTCAGTTTCATCGTTTCGAGGACACACATGAAGCATTCCATCCTGCTGGCATCCCTGATCGCCGTTTCCGCTCTGGCCGCTTGCGGCAAGAAGGAAGCCGCTCCGGCTCCCGCCCCCGCTGCTGCTCCGGCACCGGCACCGGCCGCTGCCCCCGCTGCTGAGGCCTCTGCTGCTTCCGCACCGGCTGCTGCAGAAGCCTCTGCTCCTGCCAGCAAGTAAGCTGCTCCCAGGAACGAAAAAGCCGCCCTCGGGCGGCTTTTTTCATGTGCGCCCTGTGGTGCAGCACACCCCAGGGCCCCGGAGGGTCGGCTACTGCAGTTCCTTGAGCAGTGCTTCGCGAATGGCTTTGGCCGTGTCAGACGTCTCGGGTTGGCCGTTGGCATTGAGCACGGTCAAGCTGGAGCGGTTGTCAGACTCACCCTTGACCAAGATGCGGTAGCGGGCCAGGCGCGTCTTGCTGTCGTCGCTGCGGAACACGTTGACCATGCGGGAGATCCAGCCTTCCTTGCCGCTGGCGTTGCGGTCCACGTAGCGCACAAAGTAGATGCCGCCGGCGCGGTCGCGGTCTTCCACGGTGAAACCGCTGCGGTCCAGCCCGGCGCCAACCGTGCGCCACGCACGGTCAAAGCCCTCATCGATTTGCAGCCGTCCGTCGGGCAAGAGCCGGGCTCGCGGGGCCGCGTTCGGGCGGGCTGCTGCTGAGCCCGGCGCGCTGCGCTCGCCTGCACGGGCCTGGGCAACGGCCGCTTCAGGCGCACCCAATCGAGCCATCAGCCGGTACAGCATCTCGGCTTCCAAGGCGGGATCGCTGGGGCGTGCTTGCCACGCAATCTGGTCTTTGTTGTTGGCCACCGGGGCTTCCATCAGGCCGCGGTGTGCCACCGTCACCTCGGTGCCCCGGCCGCCGGCCAATCGTTCGATGCGGGTGCGGTAGCGGTCACGCTCTCCGGTGGAGAAGATGCCGTCAGCGAATCGGCCCAGAACGCTGCGCACCAGGTCTTGGGGCAGTTTGGCCCGGTTCTCCGCCCAGCCGGTTTCGACGACGCCGGCTTCGGGGCGCTCGACCTCCAAGTTGAATCCGTTGTCCTTCCAGAAGGCCACCACGCGCTCGTACACCACTTCCGGTGCCAGCGTGGTGACCAGGCGCCTCGTCTGACCATCGCGTTCCAGGCGGACAGACCCGACCTGGGTGGGCGTGACGGCGGGGCCGGTACTGGCCGCGGGTACCGCCGGGCCTCCCTGCGCGAAGGTGCTGGCGCTGATGGGCTGACCCGACTGCACGGCAAAGCGGCCCTCGCGGGCAATTTGTGTGAGGTCCGGTGGCACCTCCAGGGGAGGGGTCTTGACCGCCTTGGAGCGGTAGTTCACCGGTGAGCCGGCCGCTTCGCCCGAACTGCTGAACCAACCACTGACGGTGGAGCACCCGCCCAAGGCCAGTGCCACGGCCAACGCCGTGCCGCATTGCACCGGGCGACCAAGGAAGGCGTGTGGCGAAGGGGTTGTGCCAGTGACGGGAGTGGGCTTGGAGGTCATGTGTGATGCAGCCAATGCAGGGTCGGGGGAAAGGGTGAGGTCAGCGCAGCGCAGATGGGCAGGCTTCATGGGAGCAGGCCGCAATCCAGCAGTGCCTGCTCGACAAGGGCTTGGGACGGCTCCGTCAAAGGAACGAGCGGCAGGCGGATGGCACCGCCACAGCGGCCCAGGCGGTGCAGCGCCCACTTCACGGGTATGGGGTTGGCCTCCACGAACAGGTGCTTGTGCAAGGGCAGCAGCTGCAGGTGGATCTCGCGGGCGCGGATGGCGTCGCCCGCGATGGCCGCCGCGCACATCTCGCGCATGGCACGTGGCGCCACGTTGGCTGTCACGCTCACGTTGCCATGGCCGCCCAGCAGCATCAGGGCAATGGCCGTGGGGTCGTCGCCCGAATAGATGCAGAAATGCGGCGGTGCATGGCGAATCAGCCACGCGGCACGCTCCAGGTTACCTGTGGCGTCCTTCACGCCGATGACACCGGGCAACTCAGCCAGGCGCAGCGTGGTCTCGACGCCCATGTCGGCCACGGTGCGGCCGGGCACGTTGTACAGCACCATGGGGATGTCCACCGCTTCGGCAATGGCCTTGAAGTGGCGGTAGATGCCTTCCTGTGTGGGCTTGTTGTAATAAGGAACCACCTGAAGGGTGCAGTCGGCGCCCACCTTTTTGGCGAAGCGCGAGAGCTCGATGGCCTCGTGGGTGGAATTGGCACCCGCACCGGCCATCACCGGTACACGACCCGCGCACTGCTGCACGGCCACCCGGATGATTTCGCAATGCTCTTCGACGGTCACCGTCGGCGATTCGCCGGTGGTGCCCACCACGCCTATGCAGTCGGTGCCCTCGGCAATATGCCAGTCAATAAGCTGTCGCAGGCCGTCGTAGTCGACGGCACCATCGTCGCGCATGGGGGTGACCAGGGCCACGATGCTGCCGGTGATCGGTTTCATGTTTGGGGGCTCGGGTAGGTGAACGGTGGGCTGGACGCCCATCCGCGGATTATCCAGGGTTCAGGGGCCAATCCCCGACAGCCTGGACATCGGTCGTCGCGGGTCTGATCGCGGCCATGCGCTGTACCCGGCGAAGGTCTGCCTGTTCTGCCGAACCCAGCAGCCCGTCTTCGTAGGCCAGAACATGCAGACCGGCCTGGGCCCGTTGCAGCAGTTCACCCGGCTGCAGCAGGAAGTCGGGGTTGCGTGGCCGGCCCAAGCGGCCGTGCCCGATGGCAAAGGTTTCCACCAGGAGAACGCCCTGCGGCTTTAGGCTGGACAGCCACACGGGCCACAGGGGCCGCCACAAGTAGTTGGTGATGATGATGGCATCGAAGGCCTCGCCGGGCAGGGGCCACGGGCCGTTCTCGATGTCGGCGCACACCACGCGGGCCACGGCCTCGAGCCCTTGCAGGGCGGCGGCGTCGCGGTCCACGGCGGTGACAGCGGCGCCCCGCGCGGCAAACCATCGGCTGTGCCGACCCGCACCGCTGGCCACGTCGAGCACCCGAGCGCCACGTGGCACCAAGTGGCTGAACCGCTGGATCCAATCCGATGCTTCACCGGTACCGTGCATGGCGAAGCCCCCTAAAAGCAGCTGCGAACGAGGCTGGCCACCTCCAGCGCCAGGTGCGGGTTCATCCAGGCCAGGAACACCGTCGCACACGCGCACAGGGCCAAGAGCCCCCACAGGATGCGGCTGGTCAGGCTCAAGCCGTTTGCACCTGAGGGGCCGGCCGCGCGATCGGGGCGTCGCGCACCGGCACATTGGCCAGGGCTGCAAAAACGCCCAGGGCCACCGCAATCCACCACACCACGTCATAGGCGCCGGTGGCGTCGTACAGCAGGCCACCCATCCAAACGCCCAGGAAGGAACCCACCTGGTGCGACAGGAACACAAAACCGCCCAACATTGACAGGTAGCGCACCCCGAAGATTTGGGCGATGACGGCGTTGGTGGGGGGCACGGTGGACAGCCACAACAAGCCCATGACCGAGGCGAAGAGGTACACGCTGGTGGTGGTCAGCGGAGCCCACAGGAACAGGACAATGGCCACGGACCGCAGGCCGTAGATGCTTGACAGGATCCACTTGCGGGGCAGGTTTTGACCCAGAACCCCCGAGCCGTAGGTGCCCAGCACATTGAACAGCCCGATCAGGGCCAAGGCGGTGGCGGCCACATCCGGGCCCATGCCCTGGTCCTTGAGGTAACTGGGCAGGTGCACCCCGATGAACACGACCTGAAAGCCGCACACGAAGTACCCGGCCATGAGCCAGTTGAAGCTGCCGTAGCCAAAGGCTTCCTTGAGCGCCTGGCCGATGCTTTGCTGGCCGGGCTGGCTGGCGGTCGCGCTGGCGGGTTCGCGCAGGCCAAGGGACAGCGGGATGATGGCCAAGGCGGCTGCACCCAGGGCGAACAAGGCCATCTGCCAGCCGATCGAGCCGATCAGCCCGCTTTCCACCGGGACCATCATGAACTGCCCAAAGGAGCCGGCCGCCGCCGCCACCCCCATGGCCCAGCTGCGCCGCTCTGGCGCCACGTTGCGACCGATCACGCCATACACAACCGCGTAGGTGGTGCCGGCCTGTGCCATGCCGATCAAGAGGCCCGCGCTGCCGGTGAAGGCCAAACCGGACGTGGAAAGGGCCATGAGCACCAGGCCCAGGCTGTACAGCAGGCCCCCGATCACCAAGACTCGAAAGGCGCCGAACCGGTCGGCCAACATGCCCGCAATGGGGCCCGCCAAGCCCCAGGCGATGTTCTGGACGGCCAGCGCGAAGGCAAAGGTTTCCCGAGACCACGCCCGCTCCACCGTGATGGGCTGCAGCCACAGACCAAAGCCATGGCGTATGCCCATGGACAGGGTGAGGATCAAGGCGCTGCAAATGAGCACCTGGCGAAGGCTGAGCAGGGGGGCCGCCGGACCTGTCGGATGTGTCATCGGGGCATTGTCGCGAATTCAGCCGCCCCGTGCTCGATGGAGCCCCTGCCTAGAATCTTGGCCCATGTCACCTCCCACACCGAAGAAGTCTGCGGCGGCCCGCTCTGCTGAAGCCGGCCACTACAGCGAGGCCTCGATCAAGGTACTCAAGGGCCTCGAGCCGGTCAAGCAGCGTCCCGGCATGTACACGCGCACCGACAACCCACTGCACATCGTGCAGGAGGTGATCGACAACGCAGCCGACGAAGCCCTGGCAGGCCATGGCCGGCGCATAGGCGTGACGCTGCACAGCGACGGCTCGATCACCGTGGACGACGATGGGCGGGGCATTCCCTTTGGGCTGCACCCGGATGAAGGCGTGCCGGTGGTGGAGATTGTGTTCACACGCTTGCATGCCGGCGGTAAGTTCGACAAAGGCTCGGGCGGCGCCTACAGCTTCTCCGGTGGCCTGCACGGCGTGGGTGTCAGCGTCACGAATGCCTTGGCCAAGCGCTTGCAGGTGCAGGTTTGGCGTGAAGGGCAGACGGCCGCACTGGCTTTTTCCGGCGGCGATGTCGTGGAGCCCCTGAAGGTGATGGCGGCAGCCCCGCCCGCCACCGGCTTGGCAGTCCAAGCCGCTGGCGCGGCCCGGCGCAGCGGCACCTCGGTGCGCGTCTGGCCTGACGCCCGGTACTTTGAGTCCGCGGAGTTGCCCAGGGCGGAGTTGGTGCATCTCTTGCGCAGCAAGGCGGTGCTGATGCCGGGTGTGACCGTGACCCTGCACCACGAGAAGAGCGGTGACACGCAAACCTGGCTGTACAAGGGGGGCCTTCGCGACTACTTGTTGCAAAGCCTGAGCACTGAGCCCTTGATCCCCCTGTTCGAGGGCGAGCGATTTGCTGAAGCGGCCGAGACCGAGAACTTTGCCGAGGGTGAAGGCGCTGCCTGGTGCGTGGCGTTCACCGAGGATGGGGCGCTGCTGCGCGAGAGTTATGTGAACCTCATCCCCACGGTGGCCGGTGGCACCCACGAGTCCGGCCTCAAGGACGGCCTGTTTGGGGCGATCAAGGGCTTTATCGATATGCATGCCCTCTTGCCCAAGGGTGTCAAGCTCATGCCCGAAGACGTGTTCTCGCGGGCCAGTTTCGTGTTGTCGGCCAAGGTCTTGGACCCGCAATTCCAGGGGCAGACCAAGGAACGGTTGAACTCTCGGGATGCGCTGCGCTTGGTTTCGGCTTACACCAAGCCCGCGCTGGAGTTGTGGCTGAACCAGCATGTCGAGCACGGCCGCAAACTGGCCGATTTGGTGATCAAGGCTGCGCAGACACGGCAGCGTGCGTCACAGAAGGTGGAGAAAAAGAAGGGCTCCGGGGTGGCGGTGCTGCCTGGCAAGCTCACCGACTGCGAAAGCCGCGACTTGTCTCTCAACGAGCTCTTCCTGGTGGAGGGTGACTCCGCCGGCGGCAGCGCCAAGATGGGCCGCGACAAGGAGACGCAGGCGATCCTGCCCCTGCGCGGCAAGGTGCTCAACGCCTGGGAGGTGGAGCGCGACCTGCTGTTTAAGAACAACGAGATCCACGACATTGCGGTGGCCATGGGCGTGGATCCGCATGGCGTCCATGACACGCCGGACCTCAGTGGGCTGCGCTACGGCAAGGTGTGCATCTTGAGCGATGCCGATGTGGATGGCTCGCACATCCAGGTGCTGCTGCTCACGCTGTTCTTTCGCCACTTCCCCAAGCTCGTGGAAGCCGGCGTGATTCATGTGGCGCGCCCCCCGCTGTTCCGGGTGGACGCGCCGGCCCGCGGCAAGAAGCCGGCGGCCAAGCTCTACGCGCTGGATGAGGGCGAGCTCACGGCCATCCTGGACAAGTTGCGCAAGGAGGGTGCACGCGAGGGCTCGTGGAGCATCAGCCGCTTCAAGGGCTTGGGCGAGATGAGCGCCGAGCAATTGTGGGAGACGACCCTCAACCCTGAGACGCGGCGCTTGTTGACCGTGCACTTGGGGGGCTTGGATTTCGCCGCGACCGAAAACCGCTTCAACCAATTGATGGGCAAGGGCGAGGCCGCGGCACGGCGTGAATTGATGGAGCTTCACGGTGATGCCGTGGAGGTGGACATCTGAGGGCTCAGGCCACGCGACGTCGAACACCACACCTGATCAAGAAGGCGCTTGAGCACCGACATGTCTGAACAACTTGAACTGACGCCAGCCGATGTGCCAGGCGACGAAGACGGCCTGGCGGCCTATGCCCAGCGGGCCTACTTGGAGTACGCCCTCAGCGTGGTCAAGGGGCGTGCACTGCCCGACGTGTGCGACGGCCAAAAGCCCGTGCAGCGGCGAATCTTGTATTCCATGGCCCGCATGGGGCTGGGCTTCTCGGGCGCCAATGGCGCAAAGCCGGTCAAAAGTGCGCGGGTGGTGGGCGATGTGCTGGGCCGCTTCCATCCGCACGGCGACCAGGCGGCCTATGACGCCCTGGTGCGCATGGCCCAGGACTTTTCCCAGCGCTATCCGCTGATCGACGGCCAGGGCAACTTCGGCAGCCGTGACGGCGACGGTGCTGCGGCCATGCGCTACACCGAGGCGCGTCTGTCACCCATCACGCGTTTGCTGATGGAGGAGATCGACGAAGGCACGGTGGACTTCATCCCCAACTATGACGGCTCTACCGAAGAGCCTCGCCTGCTGCCGGCCCGGCTGCCCTTTGTGTTGCTCAACGGCGCCAGTGGCATTGCCGTGGGCCTGGCCACCGAAGTGCCCAGCCACAACCTGCGTGAGGTGGCGGCGGCCACGGTGGCCCTGCTGAAGAACGAAAAGCTCGCCGATGACGAGTTGTTCGAGTTGCTGCCAGGGCCGGACTATCCGGGCGGTGGCCAGATCATCAGTTCGCCGCAGGACATCCGCGCGGCCTATGCCAGTGGGCGCGGCTCGCTCAAGGTGCGCTGCCGCTGGAAGATTGAAGACCTCGCACGGGGCCAGTGGCAGTTGGTGGTGACGGAGCTGCCACCGGGCACCAGTTCGCAAAAGGTGCTGGAAGAAATCGAAGAGCTCACCAACCCCAAGGTGAAAGCCGGCAAGAAGGCCTTGAGCAGCGAGCAGACCCAGCTCAAGGCCACCATCCTGGCCGTGCTGGATGGGGTGCGCGATGAGTCGAGCAAGGACGCCCCCGTGCGGCTCGTGTTTGAGCCCAAGAGCCGAGCCATCGAACAGGCTGATCTGGTGTCGACCCTCTTGGCCCACACCAGTTTGGAAACGAGCTCATCGATCAACCTCACCATGGTGGGGTCAGATGGACGGCCCACGCAAAAGGGTCTGCGGCAGGTGCTGCTGGAGTGGATCGGCTACCGCTTGCTGACCGTGGAGCGCCGCACCCAGCACCGCCTGGCCAAGGTCTTGGACCGCATCCATGTGCTGGAAGGGCGGCAACTGGTGCTGCTCAACATCGACGAGGTGATCCGCATCATCCGCAACAGCGACGAGCCCAAGGCGGCGCTGATCGAGCGTTTCCGTTTGAGCGATCGTCAAGCCGAGGACATCCTAGAGATTCGCCTGCGCCAGTTGGCCCGCCTGGAGGCCATCAAGATCGAGCAGGAACTGCGGGACCTGCGCGAAGAGCAGAAAAAGCTCGAGGACATCCTGTCGACCCCCGCAGCCCTCAAGCGCACGGTGGTCCGAGAGATCGAGGCCGATGCAAAGGCCCATGGCGATGAGCGCCGCACCTTGATTCAAGCCGACAAGCGGGCGGTTGCCGAGGTGAGGGTGGTGGACGAACCGGTGACGGTGGTGGTCAGCCTCAAGGGCTGGGTGCGTGCACTCAAGGGGCATGAGGTTGAGTCTGCAGCCTTGCAGTTCAAGTCCGGCGATGCGCTGTACGGCACATTTGCCTGCCGCAGCGTGGACGCCTTGGTGGTCCTGGGCAGCAATGGCAGGGCCTATTCGGTGGCTGTGTCAGCGCTGCCGGGCGGGCGCGGGGATGGCGCACCCATCACCACCTTCATTGAGTTGGAGAGCGGGACGCAGCCCGCACACTACCTGGCCGGGCCCGGGGACACGGTGCTGCTGCTGGCCGGCACCGGTGGCTTTGGCCTCATGGCCCGCCTGTCGGACCTGCACAGCCGCCAGCGCGCGGGCAAGGCCTTCTTGTCCATCGAGCCCGGCGAGCAGGTCTTGCCGCCTGCCCAGGTGCTGCCGTCGCACGATGCGGTGGCGGCCTTGGCGTTGGACGGCCGCCTGTTGGTGTTCGCGCGTGAGGAGATGAAGTTACAGCCCGGAGGTGGGCGTGGCCTGACGCTCATGGATGTGGATGCCAAGACGCCGCTGGTGTCGGTGTGCACCTTTTCCGGGGCGCTCAGGGTGGCGGGCCAGGGCCGAGGCGGTAAGGACAAGGACGAAAAGCTGCAGGGCGCCACGCTGGCGCAGCATGCCGGCAAGCGCGCGCGCAAGGGGCGTAAGGTCGAGGGCTTCCCGCGGCCCATGCGCGTGACGCCGCTGGTCTGAAGACCCCTTCGCATTCGATGCCTCAACGGGAACCCCGATGATCACCCTCTACGACTGTTCCACCGCACCCAGCCCCCGGCGTGCGCGCATCGTCTTGGCGGAGAAGGGCATTCGCCACGACACGGTACAGGTGAACCTGGCCGCCGGCGAGCAGTTGGGGGCCGCGTTTCGCGCCATCAACCCGCGGTGCACGGTACCGGCCCTGCGGCTGGAAGACGGCACGGTGCTGTCGGACAACGCCGCCATCGAGGCGTGGGCGGAGGCCCATGCGCCGCAGCCTCCCCTGTGGGGATGCACCGCGGTGGAGAAGGCTGAGATCGCCAGCTGGCACTGGCGTGTGGAGGTCGAGGGCCTCTTGGCCATAGCCGAAGGCTTTCGCAACGCCTCACCGGCGATGGCCGGCCGCGCCCTGTCCGGGCCGGATGGCTATGAGCAGATTCCGGCCCTCGCACAGCGGGGGGTCGAGCGCACGCAGCGCTTCATGCAGTGGCTCAACGAGCGCCTGGACGGCCGGGACTACGTGGCGGCCGACCAGTTCAGCATCGCCGATATCGTGGCGGTGGTGGCGGTGGACTTCGCGCGCATCGTCAAGGTCAAGCCGGGGCCTGAACATCCCCACCTGCTGCGCTGGCGCGCCGCCATGGCCCTCAGGCCTTCGATGTCCTTGTGAGCGTCACAGACGCCAGCGCCGCAACGGCCAACAAAGCGAACAGCGCCGCGCTCCAGAATTCGTAGGGCATACCCAGTAGCCATGCCTTGGCGTCTACACAGCTGGCGCGGGGCTGAAAGATATCGGGCAGCAGCCCATCCAGCCGGGTCATGGCCAGGATTTGGTCGGCCAGGGTGAGGTTGCACGACGCTTGAGCGGCTGCCACGAAGTGCTGCCAGCCCGCAGCGGCCGCGCCGCTGAGCGCCAACACCAGGCGCAGGCCCGCACTGGCTTGGCAGCCCACCCGCAACCCGGAGCCTGCGCCCCCACTGCCACGGTGCAGGGCCATCAGGGCGCTGGCCTCCAACAAGGCCACGCCCGCGCCCAGCACGAACACCAGGCGCTGCAACACGCACCAAGGGCAGGGCTGCAGGCCATACACGTGTTGTGACACGAGGGCCAGACCGACGGCCCCCAGTGCCAGCAGGGCAGCCAATAGCGGCTCGGCGATGCGCCGATGGGTGATGCACATCAAGTAGTGGAGACCTCGACGACCATCTCGATCTCAACGCAGGACCCCAGGGGCAACTGCGCCACCCCAAATGCGCTGCGGGCATGCGCCCCCACCTCGGGGCCAAACACCTCCACCAGCAGCTGCGAGCAGCCGTTGGTCACCAGGTGGGCTTCCGTGAATTCACCGGTGCTGTTGACCAAGCTCATCACTTTGACGATCCGCTTGACGCGCTGCAGGTCTCCCACAGCGGCCTGCAGGGTGCCCATCAGGTCGATGGCCACTGAGCGGGCGGCGGCCTGGCCCTCGGCGGTGCTGATGGTGGCGCCCAATTGGCCCACCCAGGGCTTGCCGTCGCGCTTGGCAATATGCCCCGACAGGAACACCAGAGAGCCCGTTTGGACAAACGGCACGTAGGCGGCCGCGGGTACGGCCACAGGCGGCAGTTGGATGCCCAGTGCTTGCAGGCGTTGGGCGATGGTCGATGCGGTCATGAGGGGGCCTCTGAAGAGGGGATGAACAAGACGAACAAGATCCTACATTGAGCCTGTGAAGCGGAACTGGGGTGACGCGCAGGGCTGGGTCGCCGTTGGGGTGATGTCCACCGTGGGCTGGGTGGCTGGCGTGGCCCTGCCGGTCTTGTGGCCGCGCCTGCCGTCGGCGGCCTTGCTGCAGGCCCTGGTGGCCGCTGGTGCAGGGCTGGGCGTGGCGGTGTTGTTGTGCGCGGTGCGGCGCCGGCACCACGGGGCCTGGGCCGTCCGCGGCCGCCTGGCCATGCTCTGCGCGGTGGGGGCAGCCGCCGCGTTGGTGGCGCTGGGCAGCATGGGCTTGCGGACCGCCCAACGGCTTGAAGCGAGGTTGCCCCACGCCTGGGAGGGCGTGCCCTTGTTGGTGCAAGGCACTGTGGTGGGCTTGCCGCGGCGCAGCGCGCAAGGCTTGCAGTTTGTGTTTTCGGTGGAGTCTGCACACACCCTGGCCGGTGAGCCCGTGCAGGTGCTGGCCCGCGCGGTATGGCTGGGTTGGTGGCGCGAAGCGCATGTGGACGTGCTGGTGGCGGCGGCGTTGCCCGAGCCACGGCCGGGGGAGCGCTGGCAGTTGCCGGTCACGCTCAAGCGGCCGCACGGGACGCTCAACCCCGGTACCTTCGACGCTGAACGCTGGTTCTTGGAACAGGATCTGGGCGCCTCCGGTTCGGTGGCCATGGGCCATCGGGGCCTGGTGCGCCGCCTAGAGGGGCCGGCCACCGCCTGGGCCTGGTTTGAGCGGCAGCGTGCACGGGTGCGCGACCGGATTGACGCCCATGTGCACGACGAGGCGCTGGCGGGCTTGGTGGCTGGGCTCACCATTGGGGACCAGGCGTCGGTGCACGCGCAGGACTGGCAGTTGTTTCGGGCTGCGGGCGTGGCCCATGCCTTGTCCATCAGCGGTGCCCACATCACGGTGTTTGCCGCCTTGGCAGCGCCTTTGGCGGCGTGGCTGTGGCGGCGCTGGCCATCGGCTTGCCTGGTGTGCCCTGCGCCGTGGGTGGGCCTGTGGGTGGGTTGGCTGTTGGCACTGGCCTACGCCCTGTTGGCCGGCTGGGGCTTGCCCGCCCAGCGGACCGTGGCCATGCTGGCCGTGGTGTGCCTGGCCCGCACGTTGCAGCTGAACTGGCCGGCGGTGGTGGTGTGGATCTGGGCGGCCGCTCCCATCGTCGTGTTCGACCCCTGGGCGGTGTGGCAGTCGGGCTTTTGGTTGTCCTTCGCCGCCGTGGGCCTGTTGATCTTGACGGGGCAGCCCACACACCGGCCGGGGCTGTCCGATGGCTGTGAGACGCCTGCGCCAGGCGGCTATCGGGGCCTGTATCAACGCGTGCGGCCACTGTGGGAGGCCATGCGCGTTCAGGTGTTCACCAGCGTGGGGCTGGCGCCGTTGGCGGCCGTGTGCTTCGGTGAGGTGTCGGTCGTGGGTGTGGTGGGCAACCTGTTGGCGCTGCCCTGGATCACCTTGGTGCTCACGCCCTTGTGTCTGTTGGGTGTGCTGTGGCCTGCCTTGTGGAGCCTGTTGCCCTGGGTGGTCGAGCCCTTGCGCGCGGTCATGGCCGCGCTGGTGGGCCTGCCGGGTGCGGTGGTGGGTGTGCCTGGCAGCAGCGCTTGGGCCCTGGGCTTGGCACTGGTCGGTGCGTGGCTGGCCCTGATGCGCGGCCCCCCCGCGCTGGGCTTGAGCGGCCTGGCGCTGATGCTGCCCCTGTTGGTGCCAGCCCCACGTCTGCCGGGGTGGGGTGAGGCCGAGGTGTGGGGTTTGGATGTCGGGCAGGGTACGGCCGTGTTGGTACGCACCCGGCACCACGCCCTCTTGCTGGACGCGGGGCCGGCGTGGGGCGAGGGGCGTGATGCGGGCGACCGGGTGGTGGTGCCCTTCCTGCGCCACCGTGGGGTGGGTCGCTTGGACGAATTGGTGGTGACGCACCGTGATTTGGACCACGTGGGTGGTGCCGCCTCGGTGATCAAGGCCCTGCCCGTGGCGCGGCTGCGTTCCACACTGGAGCCCTCGCACCCCCTGCTGAAGCTGGGGATCCACCACCAGCCGTGCCGGCGTGGGCAGCGCTGGCAATGGGATGGGGTTGCGTTTGAGGTCTTGCACCCTTGGGGCCATGAGCCCCGCACCGCCAAGCCCAATGCTCTGAGCTGTGTGCTGCGCGTGGAAGACGCGCGGGGGCGTTCGCTGCTGCTGACGGGTGACATTGAACGCGAACAGGAGCAGGCCTTGCAGGACGCATTTGACGGACCGGGCTTGCGCGCCGACGGCTTGATCGTGCCCCACCACGGCAGCCGTACTTCGTCCACCGAGGGCTTTTTGCAAGCGGTTCAGCCACGCTGGGCACTGGCCCAGGCGGGCTATCGCAACCGTTATGGCCACCCGGCGCCGGCCGTGGTGCAGCGCTACGCCGACCTGGGCATCCCCCTGCTCAGCTCACCCTGGTGTGGCGCGCTGTTGTGGCAAGGCGCTCAGCCGCAATGCTGGCGCGTTGTGCAGCCGCGCCATTGGCATGACCAGCCTGCTGCGCAGGGTCCTGCCGTGCCCTAGCGCTTGTTCGAGCGGGTGTTTTGGGCCTTGCGGGCCTGCTGCACCTCGCGCCCCAGTTCGATGACGGCCAAGGCGTAGTAGCTGGACCAGTTGTAGCGGGTGACGGTGTAGAAGTTGCTGGTGCCGGCCACGAAGCTCGGGGCCGCACCACCGTTTTCCAACGCCACCAGGGCCAGCGGGCCTTCGTGTCCCAGAGCCAGGTCGCTCAGCACCGCGCCGCGCGAGGCCATGTCCTGAGCCGAGAAGCTGGGCACAATGTCCGGGGCCAAGAGCTCGGCGCGCGCTGCTGGGTCCGCTGGGGGGTCGACCGGGTAGTGCGTGGGCATCCCGGGAGTCCAGCCGTGGTTTTTCAGAAAGTGCGCCACGCTGCCGATCACATCGGCCAGATTGCGCTCGAGGTTGATGTGGCCGTCGCCATCAAAGTCCACGGCGTGCCGCAGGATGCTGGTGGGCATGAATTGGGGCCAACCGATGGCCCCTGCGTAGGAGCCCTTGACGTGCTGCGGGTCGCGCCCCTCTCGCCGAGCCCAGACCAGCAAGGATTCCAGTTCAGAGCGAAAGTAGGCGCTGCGGTCGCTGCGGCCACTGGGGAAGTCAAAGCTGAGCGTGGCCAGCGCGTCCAAGACCCGAAAGCCGCCCATGTGGCGCCCGTAGTAGGTTTCCACGCCGATGATGCCCACGATCAAGGAGGCGGGCACGCCGTAGGTGCGTTCGGCTTTACGCAGCAAGCGGTCGTGGGTGTTCCAGAACTGCACGCCGGCCTGCAGCCGCTTGGGTTCGATGAAGCGGCTGCGGTAGGCCGCCCAGTTCTTCGCTGTGCCCGCTGGGGGCGGCATGATGAGCTGCGCCACCCGGGGCAGGTAGCGCGCCTGGGACAGTGTGCTCAGGGTGGCTTCTGTGCTCCATCCGTGGCGTTCGGCCAGTTCCCGGGCGAACCGTTGCACCTCTTCCCGATGGGCGTAGTCGCCCCCGGGGTGTCGGGGAGCGGCTTGGGTGGGGCCTTCTGGGGTGGGCGCGGCTGGGGGGGCTTCCGGTGCCTGGGCACGGCTGGCTGATGGCGCGGCCAGCATCAGCGCCGCCAGCAGGGGGACGGCCAAGAGCCAAGGCGCGGCGCTTGTCCGCTGGGCCGCAAGGACCTGCGGTCCGTGCCGGCCGCTTGTGTGTGGTGTCATGGGCTTCATGCTACCTGCAGCCACAGGGGTGACAATTCGGCGCATGAGCACGGCGTTCTACACCCACCGCGACTGTGCATTGCACGACATGGGCCCTGGGCACCCCGAGTCGCCTGCGCGGCTGGCGGCCATTGAGGACCACTTGCGCGCCACGGGCCTGGATGCCGCCTTGCAGTGGCGTGAGGCGCCCGTGGTCCCGGAGTCGGCTCTCTTGCGCGCGCACCAAGCCGGTCATGTGCAGCGCCTGACAGCCTTGCTCAAGCGGCTGCAAGACGAGCACGAGACCCTGGCCCTGGACCCTGACACCACGGCCTGCCCACACACCGCTGCGGCCGTGGCGCGGGCGGCTGGCGCAGCGGTAGCGGCCACCGATGCGGTGTTGGATGGTGAAGTGACCAACGCTTTTTGCAGCGTCAGGCCGCCGGGCCACCACGCCACGCGCGGCGGCGTCATGGGCTTTTGCTTTTTCAACCAGGTGGCCGTGGCAGCGCGCCATGCCGTGGAAGCCCGGGGCCTGGACCGTGTGGCCATCATCGACTTCGATGTGCACCATGGCAATGGAACGGAAGACATCGTGGCGGGGGATGGGCGCATCCTCATGTGCAGCTTCTTCCAGCACCCCCTCTACCCCTACAGCGGTGCTGTGCCCAGCGCCGGCAACCTGCTGAACGTTCCTGTGGCGCCCTACACACGAGGCGCCGCCATTCGGGACCTGGTTCAACAACAGTGGGTACCGCGACTGGAGGCCTTTGCGCCCCAGATGCTGTTCATATCCGCGGGTTTTGACGCCCACCGCGACGACGGGCTGGCGCAGTTGGGCCTGCTGGAGGACGACTACGCCTGGATCACCGAGCAGCTGGTGGCCTTGGCCGAGCGGCACTGCAGTGGGCGCATCGTGTCGTGCCTGGAAGGCGGCTACAACCTGGCGGCATTGGCACGCAGTGTGGCCGCACACGTGGGTGTGCTGTGCAGAAGTTGAGGAGTTGGAATGCGTAGCGAAGCGATCTTCGACAGCGGTCTTTGGTTAGGACAGACCCAGTGGACCTGGGACCTGTTGCAGCAACCGGCCGCACTGCTGGAAGCCTTGCTGCGCTTGGGCTTGCCGATCGTGCTGGCCTTGTTGGTGGTTCAGGGTTCGGCGCGCGTGTTGCGGGCCGCGTTTCCAGAGTCCATCCTGGTCAAGCGCCTGCAGCGGGTGTGGTCCTGGGTGATCTGGGGCGCCATCGTGCTGTGGTTGACCGGCCTGCTGCCCCTGTTGCTGCAGGAGATGGACGCCATTCAGTGGCGCTTGGGCAGCGAGAAGGTGAGCCTGCGCACCCTGTTGGAAGGTGCCCTGAGCGTGGTGGTGGTGCTGCTCATCACCTTGTGGCTGAGTGCCGTGGCGGAGCGGCAGGTGCTCACCCGGCTGGCACCGTCCAGCGACCCCGCCGCACTGTCCTTGCGCAAGATGGCGGTCAACATCATCCGCACGGGCCTGTTGGTGGTGGGTGTCTTGATGGCCCTTTCAGCGGCCGGCATTCCCCTGACGGCCTTGGGTGTCTTTGGAGGCGCGCTGGGCGTGGGCATTGGCTTGGGCCTGCAGAAGCTGGCCGCCAACTATGTCAGCGGCTTTGTGGTCCTGGCTGAACGCAGCGTGCGCATCGGCGACATGGTCAACGTGGACGGTTTCGAGGGACGCATCACCGACATCAAGACGCGCTACACCGTCATCCGGGCGCTCAATGGCCGGGAGTCCATCGTGCCCAACGAGGTGCTGCTCACGCAGCGCATTGAGAACTCTTCTTTGGCAGACCCTCAGGTGGTGCTGCGCACGGCCGTGACCGTGGCCTACGGAACCGACTTGACCCAGTTGGGGCCGCATCTGGTGCGGGCCATCGTGCAGGTGCCCAGGGTGTTGCATGAGCCGCCGCCGGCTGTGCACCTGGACGGTTTCGGCCCTGATGGGCTGGACCTGGTGGTGTCGTTTTGGATCGCCGACCCCGAAAACGGCAGCGGCAACGTGAAGTCGGATGTCAACCTGGCCATCCTGGCCGTGTTGTCCGATCAGGGCGTCGTGATTCCTTGCCCTCAGCGTGCCGTTCAGTGGGCATCGCCCCCTTCGCCCAGCCTGCAGCATCCGCCGCAGGGCTGAGCCGTCCCGTGGCTCAGGCCACGGCCACGGGAATCTTGCCGATCTTGGCCTGCCACTCTTTGGGGCCGGTGTTGTGCACGCTGATGCCCTGGCTGTCGACGGCGACGGTTACCGGCATGTCCTTCACATCAAACTCGTAGATGGCCTCCATGCCCAGGTCCTCGAAGCCCACCACCTTGGCCCCCTTGATGGCCTTGGCCACCAGGTAGGCGGCACCGCCCACGGCCATCAGGTAGGCGCTCTTGTGCTGTTTGATGGCTTCGATGGCCACCGGCCCACGCTCGGCCTTGCCGATCATGGCGATCAGGCCGGTCTTTTCCAGCATCATGCCGGTGAACTTGTCCATGCGCGTGGCGGTGGTGGGGCCTGCGGGGCCGACCACCTCATCTCGCACGGGGTCCACGGGGCCTACGTAGTAAATGACCCGGTTCGTGAAATCGACGGGGAGCTTCTCGCCCTTGGCCAGCATGTCTTGGATGCGCTTGTGGGCGGCATCGCGGCCGGTGAGCATCTTGCCGTTGAGCAGCAGCGTGTCCCCGGGCTTCCAGCTGGCCACTTCGGCCGCGGTCAGCGTGTTGAGGTCCACGCGCTTGCTCTTTTGGGCATCAGGCGTCCAGTTCACCTTGGGCCACAGGTCCAGCGACGGCGGCTCCATATAGGCAGGGCCGCTGCCGTCCATCACCACATGGGCGTGGCGCGTGGCCGCACAGTTGGGGATCATGGCCACAGGCTTGCTAGCCGCGTGGGTGGGGAAGGTGGCAATCTTGATGTCGAGCACGGTGGTCAGACCGCCCAGGCCCTGCGCGCCGATGCCCAAGGCGTTGACCTTTTCGTAGAGTTCCAGGCGCAGTTCTTCGAGCTTGTTCTGCGGGCCGCGTGCCTGAAGCTCGTACATGTCGATGGGGTCCATCAGGGCTTCCTTGGCCAGCAGCATGGCCTTCTCGGCCGTGCCGCCCACGCCAATGCCCAACATGCCCGGCGGGCACCAGCCGGCACCCATGGTGGGCACGGTCTTGAGCACCCAGTCCACCAGGTTGTCGCTGGGGTTCATCATCACAAACTTGCTCTTGTTTTCCGAGCCGCCGCCCTTGGCCGCCACGGTCACCTCCAGGGTGTGGCCCGGCACCACGGTCATGTGCACCACGGCCGGCGTGTTGTCCTTGGTGTTCTTGCGCTCGAACAGCGGGTCGGCCAGCACCGAGGCGCGAAGCTTGTTGTCGGGGTGGTTGTAGCCCTGGCGAACGCCTTCGTTGATGGCGTCCTCCAGGGAGCCCTTGAAGCCCTCGAAACGCACATCCATGCCGATCTTCAGGAACACATTGACGATGCCGGTGTCCTGACACAAGGGCCGGTGGCCTTCGGCGCACAGACGGCTGTTGGTGAGGATCTGCGCCATGGCGTCCTTGGCCGCGGGGCTTTGCTCGCGCTCATAGGCGCGCGCCAGGTGGGCGATGTAGTCGGCCGGGTGGTAGTAGCTGATGTACTGCAGGGCAGCAGCGATGGTTTCGACCAAGTCGTGGTGGCGGATGGTGGTGCTCATCGGAACGTCTTTCACAGCGTCTGGGAAATCGGATTTCAGCGCAAGCTCAACCTGCAAAAACGCCGCGGGGGGCGCGGCGTTCGGGGGGTCAATGCTGATCGGTCACATGCGACATCAAGCGATCGGCGTAGGCAATGGCCAGGGCCGAGAACAAGAAGGCGATGTGGATCACGGTTTGCCACAGCAGCACCTTGTCGGTGTAGTTGTCGGCATTGATGAAGGTCTTGAGCAGGTGGATCGACGAGATGCCAATGATGGCGGTGGCCAACTTCACCTTCAGCACCGAGGCATTCACGTGGCTGAGCCACTCGGGCTGGTCGGGGTGGCCCTCGAGGTTCATGCGCGAGACGAAGGTTTCATAGCCGCCCACGATCACCATGATCAAGAGGTTGCTGATCATCACCACATCGATCAGTCCCAGCACCACCAGCATCAGGATGGTCTCGTTGAGCTTGGCAATGGGTTCATAGCCGATGACCGCGCCGGCTGCGTCCTTGATGGGCGTGGCCTTGTAGCCGATGCTCTTGACCAGGCTGGCCAGGGCGTCCTGATGCCCGAAGGCCGCTTCTACCAAGTGGACCAGCTCGGTCCAGAACTGAAAGACGTATACCGCCTGGGCCAGGATCAGCCCCAAGTACAGGGGCAATTGGAGCCAGCGGCTGGCAAAGATGGCGCGGGGCAGGGGGCCCATGGGGGCAGCGCCGTTGGGAGGGGAAGAAGACATGAGGGTTCGGCTGGGGGCCGTCGGGTGTGCGAACCGCTTCATTTTAGGGGTGCGCCCTGCTCGCGGACAGGGCGATCGGGTTTCACGCGGGCCCATTTGCGGCCTAAAGTAAGGGGTTCGTCAGCGCCCGCGCTGACCATCTCGGGTTGAGTTGAGGCGCCCGTGCATCGCATGGCGTCTCCACCCCGCCCCACCCGTGCCCTGAACAAGACCGAACCGAGGAGACCCTTGTGAGCGAAAACCAGGACCAGAAGCTGTATCTGCCCTCCGATGCTGCCGTGAAGGCTGCGCGCGTATCCGGCATGGCCGCCTACGAACGCTTGGTGGCCGAAGCGGCCAACGACTACGAAGGGTACTGGGCCCGCCTGGCGCGGGAGATGATCAGCTGGAAGAAGCCTTTCACCCAGGTGCTGGATGCTTCGCAGGCCCCGTTCTACAAGTGGTTTGCCGACGGCACGCTCAATGCGTCATACAACTGTTTGGACCGCAATGTTGAGCGTGGACTGGGTGACAAGACGGCCCTGATTTTCGAGGCCGACGACGGCGCCGTTTCTCGCACCAGCTACTCGCAACTCCTGGCACGAACCTGCCAGATCGCCAATGGTCTGAAGTCCCTGGGTGTGCGCAAAGGGGACCGCGTCATCATCTACATCTCCATGTCGGTGGACGGCGTGGCGGCGATGCAGGCCTGCGCGCGGATCGGTGCCACGCACTCGGTGGTGTTTGGCGGCTTCTCGGCCCAATCGCTGCGGGACCGTATTGAAGACACCGGCGCTGTGGCCGTGATCACCGCTGATCAACAGGTGCGTGGTGGCAAGAACCTGCCCCTGAAGGCCATCGTGGATGAGGCCTTGGCCCTGGGTGGTTGCGAAACGGTGAAGAACGTCTTGGTGGTCAAGCGCACCGGCAACGACGTGGCGATGAGCGCTGGGCGCGACCGTTGGATGAGCGACGTCGTGGATGCTCAACCCACCACCTGCGAGCCCGAATGGGTGGAGGCCGAGCATCCCCTGTTCCTGCTCTACACCTCGGGTTCCACCGGCAAGCCCAAGGGCGTTCAGCACTCAACGGGTGGCTACCTGCTGCACGCGGCCCTGACCACCAGTTGGACCTTTGACCTTCAGCCCAACGACGTGTTTTGGTGCACCGCCGATATCGGTTGGGTGACCGGCCACACCTACATTGCCTACGGCCCTCTGGCCCTTGGGGGCACTGAAATCGTGTTCGAGGGCGTGCCCACCTATCCCGACGCTGGCCGCTTCTGGAAGATGATCCAGGACCACAAGGTGTCGATCTTCTACACGGCGCCGACGGCCATTCGTTCGCTGATCAAGGCCGCCGAAACCAACGAGACGGTGCACCCGCGCCGCTACGACCTGAGCAGCCTGCGGCTGCTGGGTTCTGTGGGTGAGCCGATCAACCCGGCTGCTTGGGAGTGGTACCACGCCCATGTGGGCGGTGGGCGCTGCCCCATTGTGGACACCTTCTGGCAAACCGAGACGGGCGGCCACATGATCACCCCGCTGCCCGGCGCGACGCCCATGGTGCCGGGCTCCTGCACCTTGCCCTTCCCGGGGATTCAGGCCGCCATCGTGGACGAGACCGGAGCGGATGTCCCCAACGGCTCGGGCGGCATCTTGGTGATCAAAAAGCCCTGGCCCTCGATGATCCGCACGATCTGGGGCGATGGCGAGCGTTTCAAGAAGAGCTACTTCCCACCGGAACTCAAGGGCTACTACTTGGCCGGTGACGGCGCCATCCGCGATGCGAAGACCGCCTACTTCACCATCACGGGCCGTATCGACGACGTGCTGAACGTCTCGGGCCACCGGATGGGGACGATGGAGATTGAGTCCGCGCTGGTGAGTTGCACCGATTTGGTGGCCGAGGCGGCGGTGGTGGGCCGGCCGGACGAGACCACGGGTGAGGCCATCTGTGCCTTCGTGGTGCTCAAGCGCCCGCGCCCCACGGGCGACGAAGCCAAGAAGATCGCCAACGAGTTGCGCAACTGGGTGGCCAAGGAGATTGGGCCGATTGCCAAACCGAAGGACATCCGCTTTGGCGACAACCTGCCCAAGACGCGCTCGGGCAAGATCATGCGCCGCTTGCTGCGGTCCATTGCCAAGGGTGAGGCCATCACCCAAGACACCTCGACCTTGGAGAACCCCGCGATCCTGGATCAGTTGGCCCAGACCAACTGATCCCAGGCGCTGCCGACAGCATCGGCAGCGAGGCCCGAAGGGCCCTCGTGGGGTGCGGGCAGCGCTCCTCTTGGTCCCTTTAGTCCTTCTTCAACTGCGGCAGCGCCACATCAGCCCCTGTCGAGAGCAGGCCGGCGTTGGAGTAGATGCCCAGCTTTGCGCGGGTGTCGATGATGTCGAGGTTGCGCATCGTCAGCTGACCGATCCGGTCTGCGGGGGTGAAGGGCGCGTCCTCTACCTTTTCCATGCTCAGGCGCTCGGGCGCGTAGGTCAGGTTGGGTGACTCGGTGTTGAGCAGGGAGTAGTCGTTGCCGCGGCGCAGCTCCACCGTCACCTCACCGGTGACCGCTCGGGCCACCCAGCGCTGGGCGGCTTCGCGCAGCATGATGGCCTGGGGGCCGAACCAGCGGCCTTGGTAGAGCAGGCGTCCGAGCTTGCGGCCGTTTTCGCGGTACTGCTCGATGGTGTCCTCGTTGTGGATGCCGGTGAGCAGGCGCTCATAGGCAATGTGCAGCAGCGCCAGGCCCGGCGCCTCGTAGATGCCGCGGCTCTTCGCTTCGATGATGCGGTTTTCGATCTGGTCACTCATGCCCAGGCCGTGGCGGCCACCAATGGCATTGGCCTCCAGGATCAGGTCCACGAGCGAAGGGAAGGTCCGGCCGTTGAGCGCAACCGGCATGCCTTCCTCGAAGCGAATCGTCACCTCTTCAGCCTTGATCTCGACCTCAGGCTTCCAGAAGGCCACGCCCATGATCGGGTTGACGATGCGGATGCCGCTGTTGAGGAACTCCAGGTCCTTGGCTTCGTGGGTGGCGCCGAGCATGTTGCTGTCGGTGCTGTAGGCCTTTTCGGCGCTCATCTTGTAGCCAAAGCCCGCTTGGTTGAGGAAGGCGCTCATCTCGGCGCGCCCGCCGAGTTCGTTGATGAAGGTTTGGTCCAGCCAGGGCTTGTAGATCTTGAGCGCGGGGTTGGTCAGCAGGCCGTAGCGGTAGAAGCGCTCGATGTCGTTGCCCTTGAAGGTGGAGCCGTCGCCCCAGATGTTGACATCGTCTTCCTTCATGGCCGACACCAACATGGTGCCGGTGACGGCACGCCCCAGTGGGGTGGTGTTGAAGTAGGTGGCGCCGGCGGTGGTGATGTGGAAAGCGCCAGCTTGCAGGGCCGCAATGCCTTCATGGGCCAGTTGGGCCCTGCAGTCGATCAAGCGCGCCAAGACGGCGCCGTACTCCAGGGCCTTGCGCGGTATGGCTTCGTAGTCGGGTTCGTCCGGTTGGCCCAGGTTGGCGGTGTAGGCGTAGGGCAGGGCGCCCTTGAGCTTCATCCAGTGCAGGGCGGCGCTGGTGTCCAGGCCGCCGGAAAAGGCGATGCCGACCTTTTGGCCGGAGGGAATCGACTGGAGGATCGTGCTCATGGGGTCTTGGAGATCGAAGGTTCGGGGGATGTGCCGCGCCAGGGGACGGCGTGCGGGCCGCCGGCCTGCTGCCGCACGGTTCCGGTGTAAACCCTGTATTGTCGCCTGAGTAGGCCCGGGTACACCTACGGCCATGAGCACACGTCCTGCCCCCCGCCACCATGCGTTTTGGCCCGCGCGTCTGACCAAGACCGTGACCATTCCGGAGGTCACGCTGTTCCATAACCTGCAGGTCACGGCTGCGCGCTACCCACGCAAGGACGCGGCGGTGTTTCTGGGCCGGTCCTTGACCTATGCGGAACTGCTGCGCCAGGCCTTGGCCCTGGGCGGGTGGCTGGCTGCGCATGGCGTTCAGGCCGGCGACCGTGTGGTGCTCTTCATGCAGAACTGCCCCCAGTTCCTGGTGGCGTTCTACGGGGTGCAGGCGGCCGGGGCCGTGGTGGTGCCGGTCAACCCGATGAACCGCGCCGACGAGTTGGGCCACTACATCACCGACCCCGAGACCCGGGTGGTGATCTGTGCCGATGACCTGGCAGCGGTGGTCCAGCAGGCCCAAGCCGGCCTGCCTGCGCAGCAGCGTGCACCCCAGTTGTTGCTGCTGCGTTACGCGGATGCCTTGCCGGCTGAGCGCCCCGATCACCTGGGTGTGCCGGCAGCGCTGTGGGAAACGCTGACCGCCGTGCCGCCGCCGATGGCCACGGTGGAGGGCGTCGCCGTTGCGGCTTGGTCACAGGCACTGGCGCATCCGCCTCTGGAACAGCCCGTCGCGCGCAGCCCAGACGACCTGGCCTTGTTGCCCTACACCTCGGGCACCACCGGCTTGCCCAAAGGGTGCATGCACACGCACCGCACCCTCATGGCCAACGTGGTGGGCAGCTTCGTCAACACCTCGCAGGACACGGTCTCGCTGGCCGTGGTGCCCATGTTTCACATCACCGGCATGCAGTACGGCGTGCTGATGCCCATCTACAGTGGCGCCACGCTGATCGTGATGCCCCGGTGGGACCGCGAACTGGCCGGGCGGCTCATTTCTGCCCACCAGGTCACGGTGTGGATCTGCATCCCGACCATGATCATCGATCTGTTCGGAAGCCCCAACTACCGGCAGTTCGACCTGTCGAGCCTGATGGTCCTGGCCGGTGGTGGTGCGGCCATGCCGCAGGCCGTGGCGCAACGCCTGCTCGATGAGTTCCAGCTCAAGTTCGCCGAAGGCTACGGGCTGACGGAGACCGCGGCGCCCAGCCACTCCAACCCGCCGGATCGACCCAAGCTGCAGTGTCTGGGCATTCCGATCTTCGGCGTCGATTCGCGCATCATCGACCCGCAGAACCTGCAGGAGCTGCCGCAGGGTGAATCCGGTGAGATCGTCACCCACGGCCCCATGGTGTTCAAGGGCTACTGGAAACACCCGCAGGCCACCGAGGAGGCCTTCATCGAGTTGGACGGCAAGCGCTTTTTCCGCACCGGGGACCTGGGCCGAATCGATGAAGACGGTTACTTCTTCATCACCGACCGCCTCAAGCGCATGATCAACGCCAGCGGCTTCAAGGTGTGGCCGACCGAAGTGGAGCTGCTCTTGTACAAGTGCCCACTGGTGTTGGAGGCCTGCATCATTTCCACGAAGGACAGCTACCGGGGCGAAACCGTCAAGGCGGTGGTGGTGCCGCGTCCGGAAGCGGCTGGGCAGGCCACCGAGCAGGCCATCATCGATTGGGCGCGCCAACACATGGCCGCTTACAAAGTGCCGAGGGTGGTGCAGTTTGTGGAGCGCCTGCCCAAGAGCGGCTCGGGCAAGGTGATGTGGCGCCTCCTTCAAGACGAGGAAAACCGCGCAAACCCTGGGGCATGATGCCCCTGGGGCCACTCGATTCGGGCTAAGCTCCGCACCCTCAGAACCTGCGGCCCCAGGGGCCTTCGTGCACATGACTCTTCGACGCTTTTCGTTCACCGCCAGCCGCCCGGGCGCGGTGAAGGCCCCGGCACTGTGGGCCCTGTGCGCTGCCGCTTGGTGCGCGTCCTCCGTTCAGGCTCAAACCGCACCCAGCCCTGCGCAGCCTGCACGCCCGGCGGCCACGGCGCCGGCCAAACCGGCCCCTGCAGCGGCGCCTGCCGCCACGCCGGCGATGGTCGGCGGGAAGAAGGTGATGACGCGCGACGAATTGCGGGCATGCCTGCGGCGCAACGACGAGCTGAAGGTGCGCGCCAAAGACCTGGATGACCAGGCCACTGCCATCAACGGGCAGCGCCCGGAGATCGAGCAGGGTCTGGAGGCCATTCGGGCCGAGCGTGCCACCTTGGAGGCACGTGCCGCGCGCATCCGCGAGTTCCAGCCCAAGATGGTGGCCTATGGCCAGAAGGTGGAAGCCTTCAACCGGCGTATGGGCGAATTGGGTGCCAAGTCCCGCTTGACCACCAGCGAAGGCCGCGAACTCGATGCCATGCGCAAGCAGATCCCCGAGCTGGAGGCCGAGCGCAAGGCCCTCAACGAGGAACGCGAGCGCCTGCTCGACGGCTATGAAGACAGCATCAAGGCCTTCGCCGCCAAAGCCAAGGCGGCGGAGGAACGCGCGGCTGAATGGAACCGGCGCAAGTCCCAGCATGCGCAAGACAACGAGGACCTCACCGCTTCGTCGTCTGATTGGCGCCGCGATTGTGCAGACCGACCCTACCGGGAAGACGACGAAAAGGCCATCCGCGCCGGCCGCTGAGCGGCGCGCAGCGCCCACCACCACCGCAGGCCTGACGACAGCCCTCGATGCCCATGAACCCATCTGCCACACGTCCCAACGACAACCCACTGCTGCAGCCCTGGACCCGACCCTTTGGCTTGGCGCCTTTTGAGCTGATCAGGCCCGATCACTTCGAGCCGGCCTTCGCTCAAGCCATGGCTGATCAGCGCGCCGAGTTGGATGCGATCGCACAGCAGCTTGAAGCGCCGACCTTCGACAACACCGTAGCGGCCTTTGATGCATCCGGGCGCTTGCTGGCAAGGCTGGAGGGTGTGTTCCACAACCTGTGCGCTTCGGAAACCACGCCTGAGCTTCAGGCGGTGCAGCGGCGGCTGGCCCAGCCCCTGGCTGCCCACAACAACGCGGTCTACATGCATGCCGGCCTGTTCGCACGCATCAACGGTTTGTTCGAGCAGAGAAGCAGCCTGGGCCTGGACGCGGAGTCGCTGCGCCTGCTGGAGCGCGTGCACCTGGACTTTGTGCGGGCCGGCGCCCGGATGGAAGGTGCCAAACAGGCGCGGTACGCCCAGGTGATGGAGGCACTGGCCGACCTGCA
>JACCDW010267238.1_pt1 | contig 27619 bp, 31 predicted proteins | sample 7449781 | NCBI WGS metagenome assembly JACCDW01 (sample SAMN15323449, study PRJNA562643) | freshwater metagenome | isolation source: river surface water | place: USA:Blue River Watershed | collected 2017-08-18
AGACCACCCTGAAGGCCAGCGGATGCGAGAGGAGCACCCTCCTCAGTCCATGCATTAAGAGCAAATGGATGACCTATAAGGAGAGGTGACGCTGGAGAACCGACAGAAGTGGTGGAGACATTGATGACATTGGCGAGAAGAACCTGGGGAGATCCAAGCTCGGTGGTGCGGATGGCGGTGGAGGTGTTGGCGAGCACGAGGGAAGAAACGGTGACGTTGACGTTGGCAACGTTGGAAGAGAAGTTCCAGAGGGCATTGAGAGAAGCAGATGGGAAAGCAGAGTTCTGGTAGACCCATGCAAGCTCCTTGACTGGGTGGTTGAAGGAGAGGCGGATAGTTGCGGCAGAGCTCTCAGTCACGTTGGATGGAATGGTATCACCACCGGTGTGCTGCACCTGCTCGATGAGATACTCGTGACCCTTCTGAGCGAACCGACGGCGCTCCTCAGTGTCAAGGAACACGTAGTTGGCCCAGATGGTTGGCTGGGCGGTTCCGAAGTAGGTGGAGTAGTTGGTGGCACAGTCGATGTCGAGACGAACCTCGTGGTACTGGAGGGCGATGAGTGGGAGGTAAAGACCTGGGTTGCGGTTGAAAAAGAAGATGAATGGGAGGTAGACAACACCCTGGGAAGTGGCAGACTGATTGTTTGCCTGTGGGTTGGAAAGGGAGGTCATCTTGTTGTACTGAACCTTGTTCTCATCAGAGAGGTTCAGCTCGGAGTACACACGCCACCAGGTCTGGAAGTGCTTGTCAATGCGCTGGCCACCAATGGTGAGCTCAACTGCGGAGAAAGCGCGCTCAGCGATCCAGCAGGTGTCGGCAACGTTGTTATTGGATGTAAGGAACATGCTTGTGGAGGTTGGGGTAAGCTGAGCATACATGTAACCCACGAGGTCACCGTTGCGAGCGATGGTGACGGAAATACGCTGGTTGTTACCGGCGGTTCCGTTGATGGTCTGGGGGATCACCTCCATAGCGAAGTTAGTGTGGCGCTTATAGATGGCCTGGAAGAATGTAACTTTAGGATTGCCTGTGAGGTAGACATCCTGTGCACCGTACAGATTTTGTATCTGAGATACAAAAGAACCCTTACAAGTAAGCTCTGGAGTGGTCAGCTCCTCATCTTACTTCCTGCTTTCACAGGGGCTGGACTCTATCTTAAGCCTTTTGTATACGTATACAAAAAGCCCACACCCACTTAGTCTCTGAACCTTCTCCGTGCTTTTATAAAAGGGTAGGAGCTTGGCTGCGGATTATCCAATCTTCTGAGTTTTTACCTGAAATCAAAGATTTCCCGGGACCGTGTCCCGCCGGTGGTCATTACCCCCGCCCCGAAGCATTTTCATACTCCGGTTGGTATCAGAAGCTCTAAGGAACTTCCCGCAATTCGAGTGTGTCGCCCTTATGAATCGACCGATGATTCACTTGGACTTGCTCTGCTTTTTACAGAACATTTATCGCCTACATAAGTGAGCGACCAATTGCATCAATCCGCCTGGCATCTTGTACTGTAATCACATAAAAAATTTTAGAATGAAAAGTCTCGCCGTGTATACGTGTGTCTATAAGGTGCATACCATTCTTTGTGTTTTGATATGTTGATTGTTATACATCCTGATGTATTTTGATTTTCTAGAAGCAGAAATTCCGGAATACAATAAAAATAGTCACTGTCTGGAATGTGAATAAAATAGTAATCATTATCGCCGTGTGCATAATTTGATTTGAAAACATATCGGTTATCTTTCCATGTTGCAACCTTCTCCTGATACTTTTTACCATTCACCACAAAATCGTGTTTACGGTGTTCATATATAGGGTATTCGAAATGAATATCCGAAAAAAACTTTTCTCGTTTGAGTCTATGTTCATACTCTATGCGCTGAGTATGACTCGTAGGGACAAGAGCAACATCGATTTTTATATGTTGAGTCGTTTCATACATAGTTTTCATTTTATCAACCAAATGTGATAGTATAACTTCATTCTGTGCATATTTACCAGAATTTCTGATTCCCAAACCCTTTTCGGGCACCTCATAGTCTCGAAAGATCCAGAAACGATTCTCCGACACACAATGACATACGATAATACAATTTGGATACTTTTTATGAAGACTAAAGTTGTATACATTATGAATAGCTTTCATGGTCGTTTTCAGCTGAACTTGCGCCCATTCATCGACACTTATACCAAGTGGACGAATCAAAAAATCAGCCAAGCATCCTTCATTCGTTCGCTTTACCTCAATGTGTGTCTCAAGTATCTTTGATATATACAAGAGAGATTCACCTTCTTGTTGGTGATAATCTAAATCAACATTTTTGAGATTTTGTATAGTACACTGTTTACAGTTGCGACTCGAACCATGTTTAAATACATCTAATCGAGTTATATGTTCGTGTCCGCATTGCGCAACATATCTTATTCTTGATTTTGGAAGACGCTCTATCAGTCGACATCCCTGCGTCGCAAAGTATTGACTGATGTCCATGCGTACTTTGGACACTTCTTTTTTATTCAGTCAAAGTACATGAGCCAGAAACAGCCACCAATCGAGGAGGAGTTTGATGAGGATGACGAGGGAATCACTGAGATTGAGTATCTCGGAGCACTTCTTCAGACCGATGAGGGTGAATCGATTACACAGGTTCTCGACCGAATTTCAAAGCACATTGAGAACCAGAATAAGCTCTTTGTGAAACTCGTTCTTGGGTTAGAAAAAATAAGTGCCAATATACAAAATGGCAAGAATCAATCTGTTGGAAAAGAGTCCGAGTAAGGAGAAGAAGGATGAGATTCGGACGGAGGTGTTCAAAACGTCAATTCAGACAATGACAGTGGAAGAGCTTCAAAATTTCGTAAGCGATCGTGAGCGCAAGTTGAATATGGATGTTCGTGGAGACAAGTGTATCGGTCTTACCAATTGTTTTCATCAGTTTTTCCCGACGAATGAGCTTGACCACAATGGATTCCCAGTGACAATCGACCTTGAAAAGCTGGCTGAGCAGCACAGGAGAACGCAGATGCTCTACATCGAGCTCTTTCAGCACATACGCAGAGAAGACATCTCATCACTCGTAAGCCGAGACATTAATGGTGATGAGATGAGACTGATTGATCGAGTGAATCGTTTGATTCAGGCACACTCGGATGCATACGATCAAGTGCTACTCTATGAGCGTCAAATGAATCGAATCAATAACCCAGCTCTGGTCCAAGAAGACAATCTCTTCAGATGTTCAACATTCGATGGAGACGAAGATTCTTCGGATGTCAATCCTTTTCAGAAACTGCTTCTGTTTCTTCTCAACACGACAGATCGACTCGGTATGCGGAGATACAAGGGATACTGTTGCCAACAGATTGGACAGACTCGCGCATGGAAACCAGTTATTTCTATTTCAGACTTTGTATATCAATACACACAAAAGGAGACGAAATATGACATGTGGAAGAATATTACGAGTAAGGGATCAGTTGTAAAGGATACTATTCGACACCTGAATGATTGTTATGATGTGCAATTTCCCTCAATTCAAAAGAATCGTAATGTATGGTCCTTTGAAAATGGACTGTTTGTTGCGAAAAAGTGGGATCAGGACACTGCTCAATATGTTGCAAAGTTTTACCCATATGACTCGACTGAATTCAAGACACTTGATCCGACGGTAACCTCGTGTAAATATTTTGATCAACCATTTACATGGTTCGACTGTCCTTGGTGGGATATTCCGACTCCTCATATGCAAAGTATCCTTGACTATCAAAAGTTTCCTCGTGAGGTGTGTGAATGGATGTATGTGTTTGCTGGTCGTCTGATGTTCAATGTAGGTGATCTCGATCAGTGGCAGGTGATTCCATTTCTCAAGGGTATCGCACGATCTGGAAAGTCAACCCTCATCACGAAGGTGTTCAAAAAGTTTTACGATACAGAGGATGTGAGAACCCTTTCAAATAACATTGAGCGCAAGTTTGGTCTCTCGAGTATTTATGATGGGTTTATGTTTATCAGCCCAGAGGTCAAGGGTGATCTGTGCCTTGAGCAGGCTGAGTTTCAGTCGCTCGTGAGCGGTGAAGATATTTCTATTGCGCGGAAGAATGAAAAGGCTCTTTCTCTGACTTGGCAAACTCCTGGTATCCTTGCGGGAAATGAGGTTCCTGGATGGAAGGACAATTCTGGATCAGTTCTTCGTCGCATTGTGACATTTGATTTCAAGAAGCAGGTTCAGGATGCCGATCCCAAGCTTGAAGAGAAACTTCACGATGAGATTCCGACGATTATGCTCAAGTGTGCCCTTGCGTATCTGGAATTTTCAAAGAGATATGCAGACAAGGATATTTGGTCTGTTCTCCCTGCGTATTTCAAGACGGTTCAGAACCAGGTGGCTATGGTGACAAATTCGCTGCATCACTTTTTGTCTTCGGAGAAGGTTACGTTTGGTCCAGAGCTCAGGTGTCCACAAAAGGCGTTTATTCAACTTTTCAACTCACATTGCACAGAAAACAATCTTGGCCGTTTCAAGTTCAATCCGGACTTTTACGCTGGACCATTCAGTTCTCGAGACATTACTGTCACTACCGAGACACTGTCATGGAATGGAAAAATATATGCAAACCAAGCTATCATCTGTGGGCTCGATCTTCAGAAGGACACTGCTGAATTTTCTGATGACTATTAGTACATGTATAAGAGACCCTCGAGGTTTAAACCTCCAAGTAATGTTCGAAGGCCTAGGACACCTTCACCTCCCAAGAAACCAAGTCCACCACTCGAAGTAAAAACTGTAGCTGCGCGAAAGATTCAAAATTTTTGGAGACGTTCACGGGGTGCGACAACTTTTCAATGGATTATGTTCTCCGGAAATGCAGAATATAAAGAAAAACCAAACCTAGAATCTCTTTATCTGAGAGATCTCCCTGGTATTGTGAATGAGGTGAGTGTTCGAGCGGGTCAGGATATGCAAGCTGTTCACACACGTGAATATGGATTCAAAAAGGATGTTCGAACAATTTCATATGGATCATTGATGTACAAGGGAATGGTGGGTGAAAGAGCCTTTGCGCTTATCGTGTTCAAATCTGGAAAGGTGACATTCACGGGTGGATATCCAGATGGCGCACGAAGTATGTATCAGACTCCACTCTCGATTGTCCGACAAATCCTTGGATCCGGAACTCTTAAAAACTTCAAAATTGCAACCGCGACAATACAAATGCGAACAAATTTGAAACTTGTGAAAAGTTTCGGTGAACTTCGACAGTATCTTGGGCGTAAATTTAATCAATCGTATTCAGCAGTCGAAGATTCATTCATCACCATAAAACTTGACCCAGAAAAGTTGAAAATATTTCGAAATGGTCAATTTCAAATTGCAAATATAAAGAGTCCAGCGCGCGCAAAGATTGCCTCAAATCGTGTTAAGCGACTTATTTTTGAGCTTGCTCGACAGGGGTTTTATACCCAAACTGCAAATGTTCCAAATAAAAAACGAAAAACTGCTGCTCAAAAACGACACACGGGTGAAATTGCGCCAAACATTCAGAAACGATCCACAACGTGTCCAAAGGATCGTCGCCCGGATCCATACAGTTTCGGTGGAGCACCAATTGGTCCAGACTATTACATAGGTGTCAATCCACAGGGTCTTCCGTGTTGCTACAAGATTCCCAAAAAGACTGCATATCTGCGTGCAAAGATTATCGAACGTTTTAATGAACTCGGAATCAGAATCCCAGAAAGCACAAAGAGAGCTTTCGCAATACAAATAAACAATTCATCCAAACCTGTCAACGTATCAAATAAAGAACCCTTGGACATTCCAATTTTCATGGACAAAGGAATTCTAAAAATAGGGACACGCCAAGCGAAACGATGGCCCCTTGTAAAACTTGTCGACATTGCACAGAAACTTGGATCGACGCAGATTCGTGGAACAATTTCAAAAGATGATGTGATAGACATTATACAACAAGAGGCGAGACGCAAGGGAATTCTTGGTCAGCAAAATGTGATGAAAATCAATGGACGTCGAAACATTCGTCACTTTACAAAGAAGAACTTGTATAATCGCGTGAAAAAGGTCTACGGAGTCCGAATTGATATATCAAAGAACATGGAGACACTTATTTCAAATGTTCGTAAACTTCAAACGAATGCCATGTCACGACGGGTCTTTAATGAAATGGTCCCAAGTGGTCCACGAGTCAATGAGAATATGAGACAAGTCTTGCGTCGAGCGATTGTTGAGGATCGTTTGAATGAAAAGAATCTACGTAAAAAACTACGAAATGCTCTGAATGATGGGTTATTGAATACGATCAGACGCACTTGAGAAGGTCCGTCACCTTGTGTAGCGCAGAGAATATGAGTTGATCAGAAGATACGTCGAGAAACTCAAGTTCAATTTGATACTTGGTTGAATCTTCACAATCCTTGTCTTCTGGATCGCCAATCACTTGTGTGCAATCGATTCTCACATTCTTACGCAGGAAACTCTTGCGCTTTCGAGTCACTGAGCGAAGTGCATCATCATCGATGGATTGAATCTTCGTCTCGGTTGAAATGGACATTCGAACATCGCACTTGTCGAGTTTCATATCCTTTTTTGTCACATTCGTCTTCTTTTGAAACGTTGAATTTCCATCCCTGTAGATGCACCGAATTCCATTGTTCCAGTAAAATACCTCATCCTCTGATTTTGTAATTTTTTCCCACCCGGGATACTTTTCAAGAGCCTGAACAAGTTTCTTGAAAAGTGGTTCACCGATGTTTGTGTCAAAAAACCCATTGTTCATTCGCCCGATGCGAACTTCAATCTCAACATCCTTGAGCGAACGAAAGCGCCGAATGTCGTCTGCAAACTGTTCCATCAGTTCCATATATAGTATAGACGTGTATACTTTTTAAATCAAGGAATAGCTTGAATTTTCCATTGTTGATTACCTTGTTGTCCAATTGAGCAATTCCATAAATATAAATTAACATGAGAGACTTCCGTTACATCTATTGCGTATGGTTGGACTCCGAACAAAACGAAACAAATTCATAGAATTTCCAAATGAATCTGAGTTTTTATCATATACCCACGTAGAAGATCTATATGTAAGTGTATTTGTAGTCGTATTATATCTATAACAAGCCAATCCGGCACCATTGAAATCATCCTCAATACATACGTTTGTTGTAGATACAAATGTCATATATTCATTTGCTCCTTGACCATCTACATTTTCAATAACATATGTTGAAGGAATTGTAAAATGTCCAGATTGTCCAGATTGTCCAGATTGTCCAGATTGTCCAGATTGTCCAGAGGAACAAGAAACTTTCGTAAAACGCTTTGTCCTATTAGAATTTTCTAAATATGTATCAAATATCGTAAAAGTATCAGTTGTTCCATTACTATATGTAATAGTGATACTATTAGATGATGTGAATGTAATATTTATTATTTCATTATTATACATACATGTCGAAGTTCCAAAAATAAACTTATTATTTGATCCATCCATGAAACAAGAATTTGCGAGTATTCCTGGATTACAGGTTGTCGGAGGAGGAGTTGTTCCAGAGGTCCCAGGAGTCTGTGTGGTTCCAGAGGTCCCAGGAGTCTGTGTGGTTCCAGAGGTCCCAGGAGTCTGTGTGGTTCCAGAGGTCCCAGGAGTCTGTGTGGTTCCAGAGGTCAGAGGACATAGGTTATTATCATTCGATCCTTCTCTTGTATATAAAACAGTACCATTACTTGATGTAATTGATGTATTTGTCACTGTGTAATCAGCTGTAGTTTTATCTTGAAATTCGAGTTGTATTTTATTATTAGATATGGTCCTATAAGTAAAATTTTTAATCGTCTTGGTAAGTGTATTTTCACTCGTTCCATCTGTTGCACTTGTAAAAGTAATTGTTAATATTGAATACCCAAAACATTTACCTGTTAAGTTAATCTGGGTCGGTGGGACTCCAGAAGTTCCCGGAGTCTGTGTGGTTCCAGATGTTCCAGGAGTTTGAGTGGTTCCAGATGTTCCAGGAGTTGGAGTGGTTCCAGATGTTCCAGGAGTTGGAGTGGTTCCAGAGGTTCCAGGTTTTGTCACTCCTGATTGTTTAGCCCGTGGGCATGATTTGTTTCCAAGTATAACGTCCAAGAGAAGTGTTTTATCCGTCGTGGTTGTACAATTTGCTTGTTCTTTTAGACTCTCTATTCCAAGAGCATCTTTAATTTGAGCTTTCCAACTTGGTACAAACAAAACGCTTGATGAACTAATAGACGAAACTAATATGACCAAAACTACCATTACAATGAGTATCATCGGTCCTTGTTCCATACTAAGTTACATAGAAATAAATTCACCCTCTGAAATACATTCCCTCATATTCACCAGTGTTCTGAGATATGTTCTACGATTGTTCGGATGATCCTTGTCTTCCCGTATCTTCACAAGTTGCCACGAGCCAGTCTGATCTCTACGACACTCGAGTATTTTTCCATCCTCATGTTCACTGGCTGTGAAATTTTGCACCTTGATAAACCCCGAACCACGGTCCCAGATATACAACCCATTCTCCTTGCACAAAAAGTCAATCGTAATCTTCTCCAAAGGTTTCCACTTGAAAAGAGTCTCATGGGTTCCCGTCTTGACGGGTTCCTTGATCGGAGTGAATATGAATCCGTCAACTTTCGGATTTCCACTCGTCTCTTTGACGAGCTGTTCAAAGTCACTCAATGGACGCATTCGCTTGACTGAAATTTTGAACCCCATCGACGGTCCAAGAACAGCTCGAGCCTTTTCAAGTCGTTCAGTAAGATATTTGGTCATGACATTTTCACCATTGACGAGAATCGCGTCATGAACAATAAATGAATTATCCAAGAGTTCGCCGTCGAGTATCGTATTCATGGGAAGTGCCGCTCGAATAACTCGCATGTGAAAAAGCCGGTCAACGAGTGCACACACCTTAGTTTGTCCGATACGAAGACATACGAGGAGATGACGAACACCGTCCGTTTTTTCACATACGACGTAGAGTTTCTGTTTTAAAATGTGCATATGTTTTCTTTCAATTGATATAGGTTGTGGTCCGGGGAAATGATCCCCTTGCACACCCCATGCATCAAGAATAAACCTTCTCACCGCCTCATCCATATCTATACATCGCGTCTTCTTTTTAACCTACGAATTTGACTGCGGAGTTTTCCATGATGTTGCCGATGCACTCATGATACTTATGAACAATCACATTCGCCTTTGTGTAAGCAACCATCTTCACACCTTGTTCATCTAATTTTGTAAAGAGCGATTCCATATCATTTGGAATCTTGATTCCTTCACCCTTGCGAGTTCTTAGTTTTTTATCAATCGACTTGCAATCGATCACAAATATATTTGGACATGTTTTTTTCACTCGCCAGAACCCATCTGAAATTTTCATATCTACATCCGTATCAAATGAAAGAGCCTTTTGATGAAGAGGCTCACTTGTCGCAAGGCGTTTTCTAAACATGTCCCAATTGACACGTTCGTTTACGCAAGGGTAAACGAGACATTCATGCGTCGATGAAAAGACGGTCGGAAAAGATTCCTGGTCAAGTGAATACCCATAATTTATCCATAAAATTCTATCTTGTGTTTTGATAAGTTTTGCAAGACTCGAAAGTTCTTCGACGAAATGAATGAAAATTCTATGACCACCCTGAAAGCACGCACTCGACAAGTTTAAAAGTGTATGCAGTGTTGATACAGTGATGGATTTGTTTCGTGTTAATACACATACTGTAAGGTCAATTCCCATATACAACTAAGATGTGTAATACTTTAAACTCACGTTGATAGCATGCTTGTGCGCATCCTTCTCAGAGACCTCAACCTCACACTTTGCTGAACGAACCTGCTTGTAAATTTCCGTCTCTGACAGAGCATCCTCAAGTTCCTTGCGCTTCGTCCGAAGATCCTTCTTGAGGATGTCGATAGAGTCGAGAATATCGTTAATCTTGTCTGCCATTTCTGATGTATCAAGGTTTTTCATTTTTAAGCCTTTCTTCGAGGCATCCCTGAAAGCGCAGGTTGCCAACGTGTCCAAGTGTAGTCATACAGTCGGCAAAAATTTTTCCACCAATCTGTTGCCAGCGACGACAGAATGCGTAATCTTCGGAAAGGTATCTGCGACTCTCTGGATCTATCATACAATCGAATATGGCACAATAATTTTCAAGATCTCTATTCTGGTGATCATTTACACAGTTGAGATCTGTATATTTTTCATACATTCGCTCAATCACACTTCTCTTTATGAGCATAAATCCAGTTGGACCGTCGAGAACCTCCGTAAATCCATTTACAATTTGTGAATTGGGTGATTTAAAATTCATAACGAGAGAACTTGCAAGTCTATCCGGGTTTCGTTTGTCTCCATTCTCAATACACGTCTTGACTTGGTCCCACATGATGCACTTTTTGGGGTAGACCGCAACAGATACATCGTGTCCACTCTCAACGAGACGAATCACCGACTCTGCATCAAAATGAATATCGGCATCGATAAACATGAAATAATCCGCATCCGTTTTATAAAGAAAACGAGCCACTGATATATTTCTGGCTCTGTGCACCAGTGATTCATTCTCAGTTGTATCAATCATCAGTGAAATTCCCTTTTGTGCAGCGGCAACTTGAAGTTTAAGGATACTCACGGCAAATGCTTCGACGCAGATGCCACCATAACATGGGGTGCTCAGAAACACCTTTGTCATATAGACTACATACTGTATTCCTTTTAATTCGATATAATTTCACGAATAATCGTTTCAAGTTTATTGAGCGTCGGAACAGAAACTTGCGCAGACTTGCAAATTTCAGCCTTTGGAACAGTATCATCAAGCACAATGTATATCACAGCACTCGCAATACCACTTGGAGTCTTTCCCATAAGTTTCGAATTCCTCTCAACCGCATTACACACCTTGTAACATTGACGAATCTTCTTTTGCTTGTCAACAAAATCACAGTTCATATTCTCAAAGATTCTGGCAATAATGTCAGCTGGCATAATCACCTTCTTCGATTCAGTATGCTGCACAATGTTTGATGTTCTTCCGATATCCTTGGTTTCAATATTAAATGCATCTGCAATTTCCTTTGTTGTGCGCGGATACCCGAAACTCTTGCACGCAAGGAATACACAATTTGCCTTGACACCCTTTCGAACATCTCCACGAGTCAACTTTGTCTCTGTAATCTCCTTGTATCGAATCTTTGCATCGTCAATGATATTCTCCGGCAGTCCAAGCTTTTGCTTACAGATACTTTCAATCTCCGCATACGCATGGAAGAGTGCTCGATCCTTGTGGTTCATCGACATGTGAAAGTGAATTCGAGACATTTTCTTGCCGACACGATCACCAAATTTTGTAGTGATTTTTGTTCCGATACTCCACGCAGAAGAATAGAAACACTCATCGATGACACCCCCGCATCTGGAAGGATCCTCTTCACCTGCGCCACTCGTCCATTCAGCCTCCTCTGAAATATATTCAGTATCAACTCGACCACATTGTGAACATACCGGAAGATCGTTTGATGGAAAAACCTTTGCACCTCCACATACAGAACATAAGTAGTAATTTTCTGTGTGAGAAGGTTTCACATGTTCAAGTGATTTAAGATATTCAAACTCCCTCCAGATGTCTTCCAAACTCGCCATACTCCTTGGTGTTACAATGATATAAGAACCATGTGTTCTTAACGCATGTTTTTAGACAGCTTCTGATAAAACTCATTCTGTGAATCCATTTTAGTGAGACTTTTGATGTGCCAAAGGGCCAGATTTGGATCTGCCTGAATCTGAGTGACTCTCTTTGCACCAACAATGTGTTCATGAAGATTTGATTCCCATTGAAGCTTTGATGAAAATATACGACCTTGATAATCTGGATAGTTTATGTATCCCTCCTTTGACATGGTAAAATTGTGCTTTTCCAAATATTCCGATGAAGCTCCTGGTAGAATATTCACACGAGGGACAAATACAAGGTCGAACCCGAGTAATTTATACACATTTTCAATGAGAAAATGGCTTGGTATCTCATCTGCGTCAATATTAAATACATGTGTTCCCTTACACAGACTTGTCAAGAAATTCTTGTGATCTGCAAAATTCCCGGTAAATTCTCTCTGGTGCACAGAGATCCATGGATATTTCAATAGGATCTCCCAAACACTATTTGTAACTTTTGTCGTGTCGACAAGGATGACAATCTCATCTGAATGTATTATACTTGAGTCGAGGACATGTAAAAGATCACCAAGTTCACGACTCTCATTACACACGCATACAGCATAACTTACCGTTGGTTTGAAATACATTTTACCATTCTTTCGAAGTGTATTCAAAATACGTTTATTATTCGTTACGTGACTTTTTTCCCCATTATTCCAATGAAGAGCATCTTTATCAAACCCATATTCAAGTTGTTTTATCTCACTCGGAAACACAAACTTTTTAATATTGTATCTCTCAAGAAGATTACTGAATAACATATCATCATTATACGTATACTCCAAGAGTGTTTTGAATTCATTTGATACACGTTCAATCCATTCCCTTTTACACACAACCATTCCATATCCCTCGACAACTTGGACACTTTCACCGGCCCTCTTTGAAAAATCGCCAATGAAATATTTTGCAAAATTAAACCCTGATCCACAACAACACCCCTGCGTCTCGATATGTTTTTCGACGAGTTCAAGTGATGTTCTATGGGAATACTCAGTGTCATCATCACAATAGACTACGATGTCACCTTGTGCATTTAAAATTCGAGTTGCGGGCCCATAATCTTCGTCACACAGTGTTGCAAACTCTGGGTATGGACCATCGAAAGTATCGAATCTCTTGTATTTTCGAGGCACATGAACAACTATATCATCAAATATATGATGAGTTTTAAGTGTATCTATAATTTTTTCAACATGTTTAAAACGTGATGGAATTGTCGTCATATTACAAACGACTCTCTGCCCATTCAGTTTCTTTTTGAGGACAGCTAAACGAACGAGTTCATCGTCTGTATGAGGCACTTTGAATTCTGGATCATGACCAAAGAGACGAGCATACATTAAAAAGTATACACACCAAAACTTTAAAATGAAAAAAGTCGGAGTCATCACTGGTGTAACCGGGCAAGATGGTTCATATCTCGCCGAACTTTTATTGACCAAAGGATACACTGTCATCGGTCTAAAACGCAGAACATCGACAACAAATACACAACGAATTGATCACATTCTAAAGGATGAAAATTTTCAGCTGCGTGAGTATGATTTATGTGATCCCATGTCGAATAGTGCACTCATACATACTCTAGATACATTCGATAGGATTGAGATTTATAACCTTGCGGCACAATCGCATGTCAAAACATCATTCGATCAACCTTGGAACACATTCCAGACGAATGCTCTCTCGGTGTATGGATGGCTCGAAGCTATTCGTCAAAGTCCTCTACGTGACCGCATTCGTTTTTACCAAGCCGGAACTTCTGAAATGTATGGAAAAGTGCAGGAGATTCCACAATCTGAAAACACGCCATTTTACCCAAGGAGTCCATATGGCGTATCAAAACTCGCAGCATTCTGGGCGTGTAAAAATTACAGAGAAAGTTACTCCCTGTTCATATCAAACGGCATCTTATTCAACCACGAATCAGAACGTCGAGGTGATCTTTTTGTAACGCAGAAGATTGTAAAGGGACTGCGAGAACGTAACTTCCCCCTGCGTCTCGGGAATCTCGACGCCCAGAGAGATTGGGGTCACGCAAGGGATTATGTGTATGCGATGTGGCTCATGCTCCAACATGATACACCAGATGACTATGTTGTAGCAACTGGTGAGACACACTCAATTCGTGAATTTATCGACGAATCGCTCAAACATTTGAACATTGAATATGAGTGGAGAGGAGATTCAGTGTGGTCAGATGGAGTTGAGATTATTCGAGGATCTGATCCAGAATTTATGAGAGCCGCAGAAGTTGATATTCTTGTCGGAAACCCAGCAAAAATATGTTCGACATTACGGTGGAAAGCTGATATAACATTTACAAATCTTGTTAAAATTATGATGCGTGGGCCACACAAATGAAGTTTCTCTTTCTTGGACCGACATCAATATCGGGTATCGGACAGGTGACTCGTAAATATTGTAATCTTGTTGGTGGAGACTTTGTTGAGTTTGGACATGAGGCGAACGGAGAATGGGATGTTGGTTTTGCATTCATTCTTCCACTTGATCATTTGATTGACATGATGAAAGTGTATTCTACAAAATGCAAGAAGATGATTTATTATACAATTTGTGAAACAGATCCGGTGAATGAAGACTATGGTAAACTTGTGAAACTGACGGATACCCTATGGACATCAAGTCAGTTTTGTTCAGACATCTTTTCGAAACAATTTCCCACGTGCAAGTTTCCAGTTCTTCATCTCTATGCGGCAAACCCAGTGCATCCACCAAAGATGATTCAATTACCAAAGGCTCATTACACATTTTATCATATAGGAAATGTGATCGATCCACGCAAGAATATTCACAAACTCATCGAGTGTTTTTTTAGAGCTCAAATTCCAAACTCACTCCTTATTCTCAAGGCAACGTGTCATACACCTGTTCATCAGAAAATTCCAGGAGTGTTTATTATCAATGATTTCTTGACACCGCATGAGATGGAAAGTTTACATGCACAGTGTGATTGTTATGTTTCATTTTCACATTCGGAGGGTGCAGGAATGGGGGCAGTTGAAGCGGCTTTACGCGATAAGCCAGTTATACTACAAGAATATGGTGGAACTGTCGAATACATCAAGACTCCATTTGTCGTTCCATGCTCCATGGTTCCAGTCGGTGTCGATGATTTTCTATTCAAAAAGGATCATATGTGGGGAGAGCCAAATATTGATATGATGGTTCAATACATGAAACGTGTTGTTTCGGATGATATCAGAACATGGAATCACTCGCACACAAAAAATCTCATGAGTCAAGTTGAGCAGAAAATTTTCACTGTTATGAGTACATAATGTTTGTCCTTTGCACCGCAAGTGTTCCACCACCTGAGCCAACCAAGCCACGCAAGAGTCTGACTGACAATATAAAGAGAGTCAAGCGTCAGATGGAGTCAAAGAGACTCGATCACATTAAACGTATTCAGGAGTCTACAAAGAAGATTGCCGATGAGGAGATTAAGTATGTGAAGAGTCTTCTTCCAAAGGAGTTTTTTGATGAGGATTGGGAAGAATAAAATCCATGTAAAAAGTAATGTTAAAACTCGTGAGTCCCGAATGGATCAGGGACAGATTAGAAGATGGAGGTCCGACATGTGTTAAGCTTGGACAGTTTATCGCAAATCGCCGTGATATATTTGGAAAAGAACTTTCAACATCGATGATGAAATTACAAGATAAAGTTCGTCCAGTTCAGTGGAACAAGATTTCAACGACGATCGATTACAGTCATTTTTCATATATTGATGAGATTCCGATTGCAACAGCATCTATAGCTCAGGTGCACAGAGCGACTTTAAAATCAAATGGAAAAGAGGTGGCTCTAAAGATAAAGAAACCGCAGGTTGACCGGATACTTCGTCGTGATTTTGGCATCTTGTGCACATTGTTTCCGAATGATATTGTCAAGGAGTTTAAATATTCAATAGAACGTGAACTCGATTTTAATCAAGAAATTCGAAATATTCTCACATTTGGAAGAATTTATGAATTTTCAGATTCAGTCATGGTTCCAAAGGTGTATCCAGAATATTCCACATCTGATATGATTGTGATGGAGTATCTTCCGTCAAAAACAACAGTTACGAGTGCAAAAGAACTCATCACATTATTCATCAATCAGCTTCTGTATGAGGATGTCATCCATGGAGATTTACATTCTGGAAATATAGGTAAAATTGGAGATTCTATAGTGTTGTATGATTTTGGAAATGTCATCAAAACAACAGAGACATACAGAACACTCATGCGTGATTTCATATACCATTTACAAAACAAAGATTCAGTGAATTTGATCAGAACCATGGAGACAATTGGCATGGAAATCACATGTATAGAATCGACACGGAACTTCATCAACAAATTCTTTAAATACATTGACACACTTGATATTAGTTCATTTTCTTTTGATCCGGATGAAATTCAGGAAAAGGTTCCGGTGAAACTCGATAAAACAACTGCAAGTATTCTTCGATCATTTTCACTTCTTGAAGGATATTGTCTTCGAATCGATCCAACGTTTTCTTATAATGAAATACTTATGAATACTCTTGAGGTGTTATACATGGACATAGATTACATTCTGTATCGTGCACGCAAGGATTTGCAGTCTTTTGCATGAAATCAGCGAAAAATTCATTCACTTGTTTTTTACATACAGTGTATTCAGGGTTTGTGCTACACATCCTCCAGGCTCGCTGAATAACACACGCTGAATGCCATTTTCTGACAACAGATTCTAGACTCTCACACGGTGCTCTTGGGTGATTTCCTAAAGTGTGGAAATATCTGAGATCTTCATATTGAAGAGTTGGATTGTGAATAATTTCAAACTCTTGCCATGGAAACATATTATACTTTTTGATAGCTGAAACGTGAACCCATCTGGACAGGAATTTCCAGTTCCAGTTATCAAACCCTCGTTCGAGAATGATATTCACAAAGTCATCTTCATACACAATCTGATTAAAACGTATATACTGCGTTTGCCAGTTTAGATGTATATACTGTTTGAATGTATGAAAATGAATCACACTCGAAAAGTCATTCCATGCAAGTTGATTGAACCTATTTTGAAAATAAATGACATACTTCATTGTATAGTCACCTATGCTCGTGAAAGACAAAGTTTCAATGTCCCATGGAAAATGATCATATCGAATCATATCATCAGTGTCAATATCAGAGTGTATTGTAAGATATTCCCAATCCCATGGGATATCTGGATACGCAAGGATGTCATGAATTGTCTTATTCATACTAATGATCCTCCAATTGAATGGTTTATGTCGAAATTTGAAAACAAACTCAAGTGGAGGATTAAATTCAAACCAATTCCATGGTTTGTCTGGGAATTCTTCTATCCATTTCCATTGGAATGACGAAAGTGTATGCATCATGTCCCATGCCCACAGTTCATCCGGGAATTCTCTGACCCAACTCCACTCAAAGTTGGGATTATCAATCAATATATCAAAATCCCACTTGTCACGCGTCATTCGTAACGTCTCAAGTGTTAGACATGGATGCATCGAGTGTATGACGCTTTTTGGAAAATCTTCAAGTTTTCGCGCAAGTCTTTGATCCCAATATGTTTTCAGATTTTGAAATTTCGGAGGCATTTCCAAAATTCCTTTGCGTCCGTTGTGTATAGTTCGTATTGCGACTCGTATAGGTTCCCCTCTGGTCTAATTTCTACAGTATCATCGACTGTTCTTTCTAATTGAAATGGGATTGCCGTCTTTGCGAGCTGAGTTACGATATCAATGTCTTGTCCATTCACATTCACCCAGTAGTGACGAACAGCTTGATTTCCGAGTGTGACGTATCCTTGAACAATCTCAGCATCAGCATGACCATGCTTTTTTAGAAAGCCTACGAAAAGACCACATTGATACACAGGGTTTGTGTTAATCTTGTGTAGCTTCATTTTGAGAACAAAACGGTTTGTGAGAGGATCCATTAAAATTATTGTGCTCGATATTCTTAAATGGGATACACAATGTTTCCAATCACCAAGCCTGACCTTTGGAATCTCTACAAGAAGATGGTCGGACTCTTTTGGACAACGGAGGAGGTTGATCTTTCAAAGGATATGGATGGTTGGAATTCACTCGGTGATGATGAGAGACATTTTCTGAAGATGGTTCTGCTTTTCTTTGCAGGTTCGGATGGTATCGTGTTTGAGAATATTGATTTGAATTTTTCAAAGGATATCGAATGGAATGAGGCCAAGGCATTTTATTCTTGTCAGGGATTCAATGAAATGATTCACAGCGAGATGTATTCTCTCAAGATTGAAAAATACATTACGGATCAAGCTGAAAAGGATCGTATGTTCAATGCAATCGAAACAGTTCCATGCGTGCATAAAAAGGCGCAATGGGCTCTCAAATGGTTTGATCAGAGTATTCCATTTGCTCAACGTCTTGTCGCATTCATGTGTGTCGAAGGAATCTTCTTTTCTGGAAGTTTTTGTGCAATCTTTTGGCTGAAGCGCAGGGGTATAGATATGCCTGGACTATTCTTTGCAAACGAACTGATCAGTCGAGACGAAGGTCTACATCTTGAGTTTGCGCAGACACTCTTTTCTCATCTACCGGAGAAACCAAGTCCAAGAATTGTTCATACGATTTTCAAGGATGCAGTTGCTATTGAGCGTGAATTCATCACAGAGAGTCTTCCATGTAAACTCATTGGGATGGATTCGGATTCGATGATTGAATATATTCAATTTGTGGCTGACAGAATACTCAAACAGATTGGCTATCAACCCATCTGGGACTCGTCAAATCCATTCGCATGGATGGAGAATATTGCGCTCGATGGGAAGACAAACTTTTTTGAGAAGCGTGTCGGTGAATATTCAAAGCACATGGATTCAACGGCTGTTGTGTTTGATGAGGAATTTTAACAATTTGTAAAAATAAATGGACCGGAAATTGTGTCTATTTTAAATATCTTATCTCCTTCTGGATTTTTCGGATCATCTTTTAATCCGAGCCTATATTCGCCTTCATTATTGATCATAAACGAAACTGGACTCTCAATTGAATTTGAAATTGAAAATGGAATAGTCACTGGGTATGTAGTGTCTCCGATTTTAAGACTTTTAAGATCAAATTTTGCTTTTTTCCCATTCACCATAAAACATGTTTTATGTAAAAATCTAGTTAGATAATCAGTATCTGGGTTTGGTCTGAATATGAAATATGCCAGAATGATAAGAACAAGTGTCAAGATACCAAAACCTATCATGCGGTTTTTATTCATATACATTTAGATGAGTTTTTTAGTTTTGAGCAAGAGCACAACAAGGGCAAACACAAGGGCGTGGAGAAGGACATCGCCACCTGTGAGTTTATATACATCTGGGTGAGCTATGATAAAGAAAAGTGCGCCATACTGAAGGCTCTTCATGGCATTGCACTTCATACACGTCTTGGCGTTTTTGCAATCACACATCATGGTACTGTTGCCCTACAAAAAAAGTTAAAGGCTTACTACGTGTATACTTCAGAAAATGAAGAACATCTCTGAGATCAACATGAGCGCAATCAACTTTTCTGCGGTTCGCAAGAACCCGCGTGGCGGCAAGTTTATCAACGTGACACTGAACAACGAGCCTATCCGCGCACAGCTTCCATCCCTGCGTGCACCGTTTGGTGTCTCGACTCCCGATGATCAGGTCAAGGAGTATTATCTGAGTCTCTCTCTGACTCCAGAGGTTCAGGAGAAGCTTGAGGAGTTTGATACTCTCCTGGTGAATCACGTGGCTGAGAATTCTCTCGAGCTTCTCGGAAAGACTGTGAGTGCTGATGTCATTCGCGATCTTCTTCTGAATCCAGTGACCAAGTCTTCCAAGGATCCTGAGAAGAGTGCAAAGTATGCAAAGACAATCAAGATGAAGGTGTCGAGTGGTGAGGGCAAGAATGTCGCCCCATTCTTTGTAAACAAGGATACGCAAGCGACTGTGAATGATATCAAGCCCGGATCATCTGTTGCTTCTATCATTGAGATTGGTCAGGTTTGGTTCATCAATGGAAAGTTTGGAGCTTCTGTGAAGCTTCTGCAGGGCAAGCTTGCACCTTCGTCTTCTCTCACAGACTATGCGTTTGAGGATGACGAGGAGGAGATTGATGCACCTATCGACGACTAATTTTGACTTGACCCTTCAACATTTCTTGAGCTTTCTGCCATGCTTCCTTGCGTTTTGATCTAACTATATTTTCAATTTTTTTCACTGCATCCGCTTGTGACCTGTTTTTACTCTCGAAATATTTTTCTACATTGACAGGTCTCAGACGAGAAAGATTGGCTTGATTGAATTTAGACGGATTGAATGGAGATTTCTTAAAATTAAATTTTGCAGGTGAAGGAACACGTGCTCGTTTCGTTGGTGATTTTGGAGAAGACTTTTTTATCGTCTTATTCTTGAACCGCGAAGCTCCGAGTGTCGCTTTGTTTCTAAGCTTCTGCGGAGACTTGAACGATGACGGGAGTTTCACATTTACCTTTTTCGTTGCACGTGGGATGAATCCAAGTGTCTTTAAGAAATTTGCATTTGAAGTATTCGGAAAAAGGTTTCGTAAATTCGTCATTCGAATCAGTTCACTCTTTGTTTTACCTGCGGCAAACTGCGCAAGTCTCGACGGGGTCCGTGGCTTTGGAGGGGTCCGTGGCTTTGGAGGGGTCCGTGGCTTGACCGGGCTATTTGCCTTTACTATATTCAAAAATCTCTCTGCGTTCTTGAACATTTTAGCAGTAAATACTGTTTTAGAACGTGGTTTTGGAATTGTTTTTCTTGGTCGTGGTTTTGGAATGTTTCGAAATAGGATTGATGCATTCAGATTTACAGTATCATCATTTTTAAAGAAATTTATAAGATATCTGTATGAATAATTGAATTTTGCACCTGGTTTGAGTCGTAGTGTGTCTAGTAATTTTGTTCCTTTAAAGAGATTTGAAATTTCTTGTTTGATACTATTTGATTTTGTATTCGACTTGACGCTTTGAAGAAAGAACGCCGCGTCATACATTTTATCATTTCCGACATATATTCCATAGTCATCGCGTAATATTTTAGCATAATTCATATTATGTGTGGGACCTTCAAATATTGTGCACGGTACCTGAGAATCTCGAGCGAGTCCAAAGTCCGTTAGAAGTGCACGAACACCTGTGTCATTTACTGCGTTCACATTCGCATCATCATTTATAAGAATATTTCCACAATGAAGATCATTGTGTCGAAATGATGGATTTACTTGTGCAATTCGCTGAAGTATCTTTAATACTTGTATAATAATGAGTCGAACATCATCCGGAGTTACATTCGGTCCTTTAATCCAATCATCAAGAGATCCTCCTTTAATAAAATTTGTTCTGAGTTTACGGTTTGCATTACCACTGTATACACGAGGAACCGCATCTGGAACTATTGTATGAATTTTACGCATGATTCGAATTTCATTTCCAAAGTTTTGTGAATTTGCAGTCTTGACTGCGTATACAGTGTTCCCTCGATTGTTGTAATACGCATTGACTGATCCGTATTGTCCAGAACCTATGCTCACTGATCCAGATGTGAGACGCAGATTATTAAAATTATTTCTGAATGTAAGACGTCCTACCTTCCGTCGCTCAGGAAGGGTTAATTTACCCTCCCAATTTTTCCACATGTACATTTTATATTGTACAATATTATGTTTTGGATTGTCGCTGCTTTAGTGACCGCTGCTCTTCTGATCCTATTCATGCTCCCTAAAAAACGCATCAAGGTCTATGGAAGCATGAACTGTGGATGGACTCGAAAACAACTTGATCACCTTGGAAACCGTGGTGAATTTATTGACTGCACAAAGCAAAAATGTCCATCATGGGTCACGGGATATCCAGGACTTGAAACACCTGAGGGAAAACAAATTGTAGGATTTACTGAGATGTAACAATTTTCGATGCAAATACTAGATGAAGCTCTCTGGATACGAAAGTATCTTTACGCTGAGTCCGTGGAGTAAGTCGGTCAATGCGGTAAATTGCTATGATTATGCGATTGGTGATTATGAAAGATACCGATCGGTGAAATCTACACCAGGTGAGCGTGGTGGCATGAGCCCAAATGCAATTCAAATTAAAAGCTGCGCAGATCTTCGTCGAAGGATACTCAAAGATAATGGAAAAAATATATACATGTGTAAAAATCCGAACGCAGTGTGTCGACGTGGGCACTATAAAATTATGAATTTTGTCACGTCAGATGGCACCGATTTTCATTTTTACAAGCAAGTCAAAGCTGTAAAGTATAAAGTGAAAACTGGAGATACTCGTGCGGCACTCGCAAAGTTTTTTCGAGTTCGACCCACTGTTGTTCCTGCGAAACTTGTGCCAGGTAAAACGATAACACTTCCATGCAATCTTTGGGCTCACAAGAGAGGGTGGGGAGAACCACCTCTTCTTGTGGACGCAAGGGGTAAGACGATACAAGATCCACGTCGAGCTTCTCGAAAATATCCAGGTCTCAACTACAACAAGTTTTGTGGAGCTTTTTGTATCAAGGCAAATAAAGGTGTTTCTGGAGCTCAAAGTTCACCTGGATTGCGAACGAAGTGAAATCCCCAAATCATTCATGAGAATCTCAAGTGACTCGTCATTTTCGACATCTATCAATATTTCAGTTATGTCGGCATCCGGTGTTAAAAAATCTCGAACAAGTTGAGGAATTTCTATCGGGTGAAATACACGTGAGGTTTGTGCTCTTAGATTTTCAATCGTCACAGTGACTTTGAACTGTGGGACATCCTCGGCGAAAACTGCTCGACAATATGGACACGTGTTGTTTCCTCTATCTTTCCACTGATTTATACATCTCCTGTGAAACTCGTGTTGACATGGGAGTTTCTTACATGGACCAGTGAGTTCAGTGAGACACACAGAACATGTATTTTGTGGATCAGTTGATTCTTTGTGATACCAACACCTTTCGTTTTCATTCTTCACCTTGCGTTTACATGTTGTACCTGCATGGGTCGGTGCACCACACTCCATCTTTTATGTACTGATAAGATGTTTTATGGTATTTGCCACAGTATCTGGGTCCTGTGTCCCGTCGACTACATATGTAAAATTGATCTTTGAATAGGCTTCATGAACTCTCTTGATGTAGTCGAGTGTGATATACTCGTCTCCAACCTGAACTCTTTTCTTAATATTTTCAAAACACTTTTCTGGAGGCACGCTGAGGTAAATGTGGATATCTGGTTTCCACCCGATCGTTTTGAAATACTCTTGGAAAATCTCATCTTCGTGTGGATTCCGTGGGTCAATTGACCAAAACACATCCTTGGTTGACACTGGACATCTCTCGTAGACTGTATTCTCAGTTGGGTTCTTCATAGAATTCAGAATCGCAAGGTGGAGCGGAAATGCCCATCGTTCTGGATCTTCGTAAAAAAGTTTGAGTGGCCACATGTGAATCTTCTCCGGTTCTGTGTTGAACCCAAGGTCATTGAGCTTTTTTAGAACGGTGCTTTTGCCAGCCCCGATGTTCCCATCGATGCAGATGATTGCCATTCTGTATATTGAGACTCTTTTACTTTTATACAATCTTTCGAGGGAATACTGAATTGCTGAATAAGTGTATCGGTATTCTCCTGTAGAAATTTACGATATGCGTGACCATCTTGGATGTTTACACCAACTTGGCGAGCTATCGAGTCATTCAGGTAGACATTTGGAATATACGTTGTGAAGCAGCGTGTATCAGCCATACCAAGGCGGGTAGACATCTACAAGTAGACAACAAAAAAAGTGTTTTCTGAACACATGCTTACTTTAAGAGTTTTCAACTGTATGTTTGAAAATGGATTCGTTTACCAAAGACCTCCTTGCGTTTCGTCATGGTATTCCTGAGGCAACGAGGCCAACTTGGCTCAGGACAACCACTATTACTCTTACTGCGAAGCTTCCTGGGGTGAAGCTCGACCATGAGAAGGTTCATTCTGTGTTTAAAAAGTTTCGCGATGGGATTCCTGTGTATTATGGTCAGAACAAAACCCCATTCATGTGGCGTATCTTTTACAGCGATTTCTATAATCAACTCAGTATCGGATACACCGACGCTTTATCGACAAAGAAGGTGAAGCTGTTTCCAAATGGGTCCTTGCAGATTGCTGGATGTGCTGATATCGCCGACTGTAAACGGTTTACGAAACAACTGTGCTGGCTTCTCAAAGTTCTTTTTCGGGTTGATGTTCCGGAGGATGTGTTTCGAATCGTCATGTATAATGGGTATTTTTCGCTGAATCACTTTGTGGATGTCTACTCGCTGATTGAAATTCTCGATTCGCAAGGTATCAAGTATACATATGACCCAGATCGATACGCCGCGGTCAAGGTGAAACTGAATAATGCGACTGTGAGTATCTTTGTGTCTGGCTCTGTGCTCATCACCGGGACCAAATCGCAGGCAGAGTCTCTTGAGGTTTACAAACGTATCGTTTCATTGACGCAAAGGGTTCTCATGGAGCCGAATGACATGTCTGAGAAGTTTAATGTGCACCTTGGGTATACGATTGACCAGTGGGAACTCATCAACAAGTCTCTGTGATGGTTGGGATTTTGCCTGGTGTCAAATCTGTTCCAGAAGCGATTAACATGTTACCAAATGTTGGCATATCCCCATCAAAAAAGAACTCTTGTGCAAAAGGCATTCTCTGCGGAACACCATTTATTTGATACTGTGTATTCTTACTCGTTGACGCATGGAACACGTTGAAGTAACGACCCTCAGTCGTTTTAATAACGACTCCGTGTCCCGGACCAAATAACTTGTTGTTCGGATGTGTTCTTGGATTGCTAAATGTGACTGGAGTTTTTGACTTTATCCAGTTTGAAGGAATCATTGGATCAGAATCTTTACGAAGATAGAAGTAAGAGAGGCAGTATTCAGGTGTATTTGAAAATGCAGCTGAAAATACCAAAAAATGAATACCATTTGGTGATGTGAACCATGAAGGTCCTTCGTTCACTGGTACTCCCGCAGAGGTCTCCCATGGCATCGATGGTCTAGATAGGTTGACGGTTCTTACAACTGATATGTCATTTCCATTGACTCTCAATTCTGATATCGAAATCAATTGTGTTCCTTGTGTGTTCGAGAATGTCATGTAGTATTTTCCATTTATAAATGCAATGTTTGGATCTATTCCACGAGACATGATCGGGTTAGGCGAACCAGTGAATGAAACTTGATTGGTCGCTGTATTGAATGGAACATAGTAAATCTTAGAGTCAAGGTCGTTATTCGTCGTTGTGAATGAATAAAATATAAACACATTTGAACCAATTTTTGCAATATCTGGTGCAAATAAACTTTTGAAATTTGCAATATTGTGGTATTTTTTAATTTGACACGCTGTGAGAACCGTCTGACCAGAATCAAAAACTCCTTCTTCAAATGTTGCTGATGAACTCACATGAATTCCATCGATTGCTGAATTGAGCATGTAATATTTCCCATCAATTAGCGCTACGCAAGGGTCTGGTGCGGATACACCCGGTTTGTTGATACGGAATGTCGTTGACCGTGCAAGATCCACGTCTTTATGATATATATCGATGTCATTATTCATAGTAGTCTCTTTTGAAAACTCATGATCAATATTCTTGAGCCAATACCGATTACGTTTACGGTCAAAACAGAAAACATTACATCCAGGTGTATTAAGACACGCAAACGCGGCATCATAGTAATTTCCAGCGAATGGCGCTGATGACCATGACACATCATATCCTTGTATTGTTTCATTCTCCTTCTTCTTGAATGTTCCTGGACCAGCCCATTTTGGACCGTTTTCTATATTCACTCCTTCTTCTTGATTGTATGTGAATTTCATTCCATTTGCAATAAAGTATTCTGGTGCTAGATATACATGCGTAACGATACTTGTTCCATTTGGTCTCTTAAATGTAGCTAGAGAGTCTTTTACATATACAGATTTGAATCCATTGAATTGGTCACCAAGAAAAAGTTGGTTGTTATACCAGTATCCAGTATCATTTCCTATAGGGTGATATTTATGTTTTCCAGTTATATCTACGATTTCATAATTAACAATTTTGTATCTTCCTATCCTAGAAATATTTAAAGTATCTTTAACAAAAGTATATGAAGTTTCTAGCATAGGTGATACACCAGATGATTTTGTAACTCTGACACGCGTCTGATTTATAAATGTGAACGAGTTGTATGGTTGGGTTGCGTGATTGTAAGGAACATATGTAGAATCAACTAGAAATGGCGGAGTGTATCCTTCTTTCTTCTTTCTGATAAATAGTATTAAGAGACTCAGAACAATGAGAGCTACTGCAATTGCCAAGTACTCTCTGTTCATCTGTTATACCAAAACAAAAAAAGAGTATACGATTAATCTCTGAAACCAGTTCCTAAATAGCTTCCTTGACTTACTTGAATGTTATTCTGAAGATTGTACACTGATCCTCCAAGTGAATTTGTTTGTTCTAGACTCGTTAGATTTATTTCTTGGACAAAAACGAGTCTATTTTCATATTGTTTTAATACTGGTGATCCATGATAAAACATGAAATATCTGCTCCCGACTTTAACAATACTCGGAGCACCTGACCCATATATATTTCCTGGATGTGATGCAGGTGTACTGAAAAACAAGGGTTTTGGAAGTTTTGTCCAACTGCTAAGTGATGTAATCGGAGCTGTCTTCGCACATCTGTATGCGCCTATACAATATCCTGGATGAACTGAGAAATTACCGTTAAATAGAAGATAATAATAATTTGGAGTTTCTAAGAAAAATGGGCCCTCTTCAACTCCGAAATTTGTTTGATCAGCTCGAACTACGCCAGGATACATTTGTGGAGTTCCATTCCACTCCCATGTGTAATCAGCTGGAGATCCTAGAATTACCTGAGTATTCGGTACTAATCTTACTCTGTTCCTCGTAGTTTGAAAAGCACCCGATATTGTAGTATTGACTGTTGAAGTGGAAAATGTAATTTGTTGTATTAAAAGACGTTGTTCGACTTTTTTTGCTGATGTAGGAACTGTGTTTTTAACATTTGTAGATACAGATATATACCAATTCTGATTCACTTTAAATACAGCAGGATCAATATACCAATTATAAACACCATTTGTTTCATTAATTTTAGATAGTGTACCAAAGAGTGGAATTTGATCTATAACCCATCCATTTTTTCTAGCAAAGTTATCTTTATTATCATTGAACATATAGAATACAGTAGAATTTCCGGGATTTGTATAAAATGAAAAGAAAATGTATATTACATCATTTATTTCGACAATTTCAGGAGCCCATAAATGATATGAAGTATCCGAGTTATTTGTTGATGCTCTATATGTTACATTTACAGCTCTCTTTACATCTCCGAGATCACATAATCGGACATGTGTGGTAAACATATTTTGTGATGGAGTAGGTAAAGTTTGGACAGTTTTTGGCAAACCATTCTTTATATTATAATTTGACGCAAGATATAAAACACCACTTGAATCTGCATATGTGTATAAATAAATACCCCTATATATGAGAACAGATGGATCGGCGTTTTTAAAGGACGTATCTGGACGTATAGCAGCTTTCACAAGTGGATTACTGACAGGTCTAACATATGTAACATAATTGTCATTTGTTTGATCAATGTAAGACCTATATTTGTCCACAAAATTTTCATTTTGAAAAAAATTTGGAGATTTTAATATATATCTTTTCCGAGATGGGGTTGTTCTATCTATAACAAATGCAGTACACCCACCGATTATGTCAGCTTGTCTAGCGGC